>VOFI01002734.1_pt1 | contig 25507 bp, 21 predicted proteins | sample 5384131 | NCBI WGS metagenome assembly VOFI01 (sample SAMN12384728, study PRJNA508395) | human gut metagenome | isolation source: healthy gut H | host: Homo sapiens | reverse complement strand
AATAGAACTTCCGAAAGCTTCCACCACAGAGGTATCTGACGCAACAGGTGAAGCACCAGTCTCATAGCTGTTTTCCGTCCGATACCCGGCAATTTAGAAAACTCTCCGACGGCCTTTTCAAGTAACGTCGATGGATATTGTTGATTCATGTACAAACAAGTATATCTATTTAATTATCAATAAAGTATATACCAGTAAAAAAGTTGCAAACCTATTATAGAAAGGACTCCAACCCCATAAAGCCACTGTATACTTTTATGGAGTACAAAAGATACGCATATTTTATAAATGGCAAATCAGGTGTTAATAAAATAGGCTATTTATCGGTCATCTTGTTCATTGTTCCTGCTACAAACAATACAGTCGTCTCCTGATTGTTGAACAATCAAGTCTACATTTTTGTTATTATAGCTAAAAAAACTAAATTTATGGACTTAAAAAAGACAACTTTCTACTTATTTACGCTCTTTAGTTTGATGTTAATTTCCTGTAGCAACGATGATGAAAACAAAAATGATGCGCAGGTAACAGTTACTGTAGTCAGTGCTGATGGCAAACCTCTGCCCAACGAAATTGTGCAAATGTTCGATGAAAAGACTTATGAAGAGTTCAAAAAAGACAATCGAACAACTCTACGGCATATGCATTAACTAACTCCACCGGAGTTGCCACTTTCATTTTACTTATGATAAGTGGTTCGAATCAAACAAAGACCGATTTTTCACTTTCGCTGTCCAATATGGCAGTGGTACAGAAAATTATGAAATATGGTCTGCAGGACGTACCGTACGCCCGGGTTCAGTTACACAAATCGAGTTGAAACTTAAGCCTTTATAAACGAAAAACGGTTTTATAAGCAAATCGCGGGTCATGCCCCCACAGAGTGACTTATAAAACCGCCTTTTTGATTTTATCTTCAGTAGATTCCCTTTTCTACAGGTATCGCACAACTCAGGATAGAAACCATATTTCTTAACCAGTTCTTGAAACTTATTATGCTCCTCCGATTTATAACTATTCCGAAATGAACTGAATTCCGGTTCAATCGCCCTCTTGGGTATTCCTTCATAAGTTCTAAGAAAGAAAATAAAATATATCTTATCCCTAAAAAATAAAACGATGCAAAATATCATTATTACATTTATTGCCTTTTTTGTACTCAGATTACTTTCCTTATCCTACTCCATTCGTAACGAGAAACGTCTTCTGAAAAGTGGAGCGGTACAATATGGTAAAGTTAATTCGCTATTACTGACATTAGCACATATCGTCTACTATTTTTCGGCCCTCTATGAAGCATACACTTCGGGAACTACCTTCAACTACTTCTCTGTTTGTGGTGTTTTTATAATGGGCTTTGCTTATGCTATGCTATTCTATGTGATCTATAAACTCCATGATGTATGGACAGTAAAACTTTATATCATTCCCGATCATCGCATTGAAAAAAGCTTCCTTTTCAGAACAGTAAGACACCCCAATTACTATCTGAATATCATACCTGAACTAATTGGAGTTGCTTTACTCTGCAATGCCTGGTATACATTACTCATTGGACTCCCTATCTACGCTTGTTTGCTCGCTATACGTATCCGACAAGAGGAAAGGGCCATGAAAGAACTATTGGAGAATTAAGTTTCTACATTTGTATTTGGAGGAAATATTTTCATCATATAATAGAACTGGATAGGTCTCACCACAGATTACACGTAACACAGACAAATAATTTATTTCATTGAGAATTAGATTAAAGAATCCGTGTTAATCCATGTAATCCGTGGTGAATTCAAAACCACTCCGGAAAAAACATTCTGTCTCAAGCCGGTATTTGAGCTATCCTTTATCCACTATTATTGTTTAATTTTGCCGTACTAATTATCAAGCGCTTAACTATCATGAAAACAATATCAAAAATTTGTCACAATTCTTGTACTATTAGCCGGCATTGTCCCTGTCTATGCCATCATGAACATCGTATTCGATCCTAATGACGATGGAAATCTGTTAATAACACTCGGCACTCTGACACCTATACTGGGTGACCTTTTGATGGTATATGCCTTCAAAGACAAATATCAAATTTTAATTAGCAATCATCGTTTGCAAAATAAGTGTTACCTTTGCACTCGTTATGATGATACTTGCCACTATTGTATGCTACTTTGCCATTCTCTTGCTGATAGCCCGTATCACCGGACGGAAAGGAGGTTCGAATGCAGCGTTTTTTAAAGGAGAAAACCAGTCTCCATGGTACGTCGTTGCTTTCGGAATGATTGGCGCATCTATTTCGGGAGTAACCTTTGTATCCGTACCGGGCATGGTAAAGGCGATGGATATGACGTATATGCAAACCGTATTCGGCTTTTTCTTCGGTTATCTGGCTGTCGCCCATATACTCCTCCCACTCTACTATAAACTCAACCTGACCAGTATATACACTTATCTGGATACCCGTATCGGAAAGCGTGCCTACCGTACAGGAGCCTCTTTTTTCCTTCTTTCGCGTATGCTGGGCACAGCTGCAAAACTATACCCTTTGTCTGTCTGATTCTATATACCTACGTATTTCGTGATATGGGTATCCCATTCTGGAGTATTGCTGCCGGATCGGTAGCTTTAGTATGGATATACACTCACAAAAGTGGCATTAAAACAATTGTCTGGACGGATACTTTACAGACTTTCTGCCTGATCGCCGCACTGATCAGCATCCTTGTTTTTGTCACTGCAAAGTTAAATCTTGACTTCAGCGGAGTTATACAAACAATCAGCAGCAATGAACACAGTCGCATCTTTGTATTTGATGACTGGATGTCGCGCCAGAATTTCTTCAAACAGTTTCTAAGTGGGATTTTTATTGTTATTGTCATGACCGGACTCGATCAGGATATGATGCAGAAAAACCTTTCCTGCCGTAGTCTGCGTGACGCGCAGAAGAACATGTATTGTTATGGCTTTGCATTCGCTCCGCTCAACCTGCTGTTTCTGGGCCTTGGCATTTTATTACTGGTCCTTGCTCAAGAGATGCAGTTGGAACTTCCGGCTGCCGGTGACGACATCCTGCCGCTGTTTGCTACCCAGGGTTATCTGGGCGAAGGAGTACTTATCCTATTTACAATCGGTATCATTGCCGCCGCTTTCAGCAATTCGGATTCAGCCTTAACCGCCATGACAACGAGCTTTTGCATCGACTTGCTCGACACAGGCAAAAGACACAGAGGAAGAAGCCCGTAGAAAAACGAAACCGGGTACATATAGGACTATCCGTCCTACTTATTTTCTTTATCTGCCTTGTCGATGCATTGAATAACCAAAGCGTCATCGATGCTATTTACATCATAGCCTCCTATACATACGGACCTCTTCTGGGAATGTTTGCTTTCGGATTATTCACCCAACGAAAAACAAACGACCGATGGGTGCCGTTTATTGCGATAGCTTCACCACTGATTTGTTACGCAGCCGATAGATTTGCCCGGCAGGAAACCGGCTATCAGTTCGGATACGAATTATTGATGCTGAACGGCATCCTTACTTTTTTGCAGGAATGTGGATCGTATCAAAAAAACAACTAAAAAATGAATTTTAAAACCAACAAGAAATATGGAAATAACCAATGCTGAATTTGTAATTAGTAATACGGACGTGAAAAAATGTCCGGCAGGCACTTTCCCCGAATATGCCTTTATCGGCCGATCCAATGTAGGAAAATCCAGCCTCATCAATATGCTGACCGGACGAAAGGGGCTGGCCATGACTTCCGCTACTCCCGGTAAGACCATGCTTATCAATCATTTTCTGATCAACAACAGCTGGTACCTGGTTGACTTACCCGGATACGGATATGCCAGACGAGGTCAGAAAGGCCAGGAACAGATACGCACCATCATCGAAGATTACATCCTCGAACGCGAACAGATGACCAATCTATTCGTATTGATAGACAGCCGTCTGGAACCCCAGAAAATAGATCTTGAATTCATGGAATGGCTGGGTGAGAACGGCATTCCTTTTGCCATTATCTTCACCAAAGCAGACAAACTGAAAGGGGGACGACTCAAAATAAATATCAGCGCTTACTTGAGAGAATTACGGAAACAATGGGAAGAACTCCCTCCCTATTTCATCACTTCATCAGAAGAGCGCCTTGGCAGGACAGAGGTATTAAACTACATCGAGTCAATCAATAAAGAACTTAATTCAAAATAAAAACAAGGATATCAAATGAAAAGAAAACTATTATCATTTGCAGTTCTTATCACACTACTGCTTGTACCGACCGTAAACCGTGCACAATCTATCAAGGACTTATTCAATAAAGACAATATCTCCAAAGTTGTCAACGCTGTCACAGGACATACCGAAACAGTGGATATGACCGGGACCTGGCGTTATACCGGCTCAGCCATTGAGTTCGAGTCTGAAAACCTGCTGAAGAAAGCCGGAGGAACCGTCGCTGCTTCCGCTGCCGAACAAAAGCTGGACGAACAGCTGGCCAAAGTCGGCATTAAAGAGGGGCAACTGAGTTTTACATTCAATGCGGACAGTACTTTCGTAAGCACTTTAGGCAAACGCAAGCTGAACGGAACATACTCTTACGATGCCGGCACCCAGATGCTCCACCTGAGGTATATGAAATTAATCCCCATGAATGCAAAAGTCAATTATACCACTCAGCAGATGGATCTTCTGTTCGAAGCAGACAAATTGCTGAAGCTAATCACTTTCTTATCCAGTAAGAGCAGCAGTGCCACCCTCAAAGCCATCAGTTCATTGGCAGATAGCTATGACGGCATGATGCTGGGATATGAATTGAAAACGATGAAAGGTTCTGAACGATGAATGATCGGCGGTGATCATTCATCGTTCAAAACTTTTCATCGTCTGTTCTCCGTCAGGATACAACCATCCATCATCCGCACAATACGGCCTGCCTCCTGGGCATTTTCTTCAGAGTGAGTTACCATCACGACTGTAGCTCCATCTTTATTTAACTCCTTCAATAAAAGCATCACCTCGTTGCCATTGGTAGAATCGAGGTTACCCGTCGGTTCGTCAGCCAATATAATTTTCGGGTTCGTCACAATAGCCCGGGCAATAGCCACACGCTGTTGTTGACCTCCGGAAAGTTGTTGAGGATAATGCTCCGTACGATGGCTTATCTGCATCCTTTCCAACGCTTTATTCACTCGATCTACACGCTCACGAACCGGCACACCGGCATATAGCAACGGTAATTCTACATTCTCAAATACAGTCAGTTCATCTATCAGGTTAAAGCTCTGAAATACAAAGCCGATATTGCCGTTCCGCATGTCTGTACGATCATTTTCCGAGTAGCGGGAAACTTCTTTACCGATGAACCACAACTCACCGGAAGTCGGATTGTCCAATAGTCCCAGTATATTCAGCAAGGTCGATTTGCCACATCCTGAGGGTCCCATTATAGCTACAAATTCGCCTTCCAATATATCGATACTGATTTCATTCAATGCAATAGTCTGTACACTCTCTGTACGGAATATCTTAGTCAATCCAATTGCTTTTATCATAATCTCCAACTATTTATTATTCATATCTCAATGATCTCACCGGATTCTGTGAAACCGTCCGCCAGGTTTGTCCGATAACGGTCAATAGCGTAATCCCCGCAATAATCAGTCCGCCCCCCAAAAACAGCCACCAGCTCATAGTAGTCCGGTAAGCAAACTCATCCAGCCAGTGATACATAAAAAGATAACCCAACGGACAAGCCGGCACGAAAGCAATGCCCACCCATTTCAGATATTCCAGACAGAACATTTTTACGATCCCACCGGAATGTGCTCCATTCACTTTTCGAATCCCTATTTCCTTCGTTCGCTGCCGGGTGGACAGCGTTACCAATCCGAAGACTCCCATCATGGCAATCACAACGGCAAGGATCGTAAACGCAAGTAACATCCGGCTCTGTTGTCTCTCTTGTTCATAGTTCCGGTTTAAAGCATCTGAGAAAAACTTATATTTAAACTCCTTTATGAAAAAGGGGGCCATCTCCTCAAACTTCTTTTGTATGAAGTTCAAGGTTTCCTGTTTATGTTCTGGAGCTATTTTGATATGTATATTCCCCAAACATTCGGGACTATACATCAAATATGCCGGCTTTATCTTCTGTCGCAACGACTGGAAATTGAAATCCTGTACCACTCCTACAATCCGTTTTTTATTTGTGCCTACTCCAAACCCTCCGCTTATCTCCATACCTATCGGATCTGCTACCTTCATAGCCTTCCGGGCCGCTTCATTAATAATCACCGGAAAATCGTACGTGCCACTGAAGTAGGCTCCTCCATCCGCCTTCAAACCCTCTCCTTTCAGAAGCTTTAATCCGAATGTATTCACAAAATCACCATCCGCCCAAATACACATCATTCGTAAAGAGTCAGTCTCTCCTCTTTCGTCAGTCCACCTCAATACATCCCCCTGACTTTTGTCCCCTTCCAGATAATCAGTAATTTCAGCTCCCATCGAGACACTGCGTACATTCGGATTCTTTAATATTTCCTGCTTGAACCCGTCCACATTATACCACAGACCTGTATAAATGGAAATAACATTTTCTTTTTCCAATCCCAGGTCCTTGTTTTGCAAATAGTTCAGTTGTTTAAACACAATACCGGTACACAGCAACAACGTGATTGCTATGACAAACTGCACACAGAGCAGCCCCCGTATCAAGCCCCCTTTTCCCGTTCTTCTGTCCTCCTTTAAAAGCAATCAAAGGGTTAACCGCCGAAAGATAGAATGCCGGATAGCTGCCCGAAAGGCATCCCACACCGATAATGCCCAAAACAACGTAGACTAACACACTCCAACTTGCCTGCAACGTGATGTCCTTATCCATTATCCGATTAAAGACCGGCAACAGCAGTTCGGTCAAGGCCAGCGCCAATATCAACGAAATGAATGCTTGCACCAAACTTTCAGAAAGAAACTGAACGATCAGCGTCTTCCGCTTGGCCCCCGTCACCTTACGCACTCCGATCTCTTTATATCGTAATGCGGCACGTGCAGTCGACAAAGTGGTGAAATTGAACGCTCCCATAAATATAATCAATACGGCCAAAATTATAAACAGATAGATGGAGGCCATACTACCATGATTCTTAACGGAAATATCAGCAAAATCGGTCTTTAAATGAATGTCCCTGAGCGGTTGGAAACGGAGCAGACGTTCCGTATGTGTGTGTTTACTCAGTATACGACTCATCCGCACCCGGTCGGAGTCGGACACAGATGTCCCGGGACGCATTTTCACATACACCATCGCATCCCGAACATCCCAAGGAGAAGACATCCGCACGATATTGACATCTATCTTATCAAAAAAAGACTGCCCTACAATCGCATCAAACTGAATATGGCTTTTACGGGGTACTTTCACCACCCCTACGATCCTCAATACCGACTCGCCATCCATTCCTCTGTTATACATTACTTCTTTCCCCACCGCCGGTTCATTCCCAAAAAACTTTTTAGCCAGCGTCTCAGACAAAACGATGTGATTGAATCCCGATTTCAGCCTGCCGGGATCTCCCTCTACCACAGGAAAATGGAAAACATCAAAAAAGGCCGTATCCACACGCATCCAATTGAGTGACAAAAATTTATCACCCGACCTCAAAGAAGTCATATCGACATTCCCAAGATAAGTGGCTTCTTCCACCTGCGGAAACTCTTTACGGAAAGCATCTGCCAGAAGTTTCGAAGTATAAGGATTTTCAGTCACCTCTCCGCTTTCGGAGCAATTCGCTTCAATCACCCTGAAAATTCTACCTGCATCCGGATTGTGATCTTCAAAAGTAAATTCATCTATCACCCACAAGTAGATAAGGAAAGCCGCTGCCATCCCCCATACAAATCCAAGTATATGAATGCTTGAAAACAGAAAGCTCCGTTTGATCAGACGAAGAGCAACTTTAAAATAATGGTTTATCATCATAGCGGTCAACTTATTTAACGGTCATCAAAATCAGATCGGTTTCATTAAACTCTCCAAGCTTGTCATTTCCCCGCAGCTGTATCGGATAGTATTTTTCCAAAACAGCTTTTCCGACAACAAAAGCAGGATCCCCATTCAGATTCAAGTTGGGCCAGAAGGATAAATCTCCTTGTAGACCGGCAGCTATCAGCGGTGATTCCGGATGTCCCCCACCGGTAACTTCCGGCAAAGAAAAAAACTCTCCGTTCCGCTTGTCATAGACCAAAGAATAAAGTTGCACTTCCCCCTTCCTACGGGCATTTTCACTATCGTACCCTTTATCGACATTCAAAAAGAGGAAATGATCCGTCTCCATACACGAAGTTACAAAATATGAACTCCGCACATTGCCCCCTCTAGCCACGTCGGCCCCTGTAATGCGAGATAATGAACCGAAATCAAGTTTATAAACGACCTCCAGTGTCGAGGCATCCTTCACCCTGTAGATCTTATTGCCGTATGCATGATAAAACAGTGTTCTTCCTCCCACATGATACACAATGTCCCGTTCAGCCTCAAAAAGACGAGGTTTATAACGTTCGGAATTTCCCAAAACAAAGTGACAGAGAGTATCCCCCTTCATCCCGAGTGTATAGAGTTCATCCGAATGTCTTACCGCCATTCCGTATCCTCCGGGCATTGAAAACAGATAGCTGTTTCCTATAGGCAGTCTGTTTCGGAATGTCTTAAGCTCCGCCGGCTGAGAAGAAGCCATCAGTCCGGTCAAAGAGGCGACTACCAGATAAGACCTCCGTTTATCTGTATTATAGCACGTAAAGCGTAATTGTTTCCTTTCAGAATCATAATAAAAGTTCTGCATCAAGTGTCCCCCTCCTATTCCGACGCCACCGCCCGGCGTGTGTATCACCTGTAAATCCGATCGAATAAGCAGTCGTTTCTTCCTCAGGTCCTTATCCAACAGCCACACACCCTCTTCATCAGGTATCAGAAAATCATCACCGGCAGCAATCAGGGATGTCCAATCATCATTGGCTTCCATGATCCTGTATTGCACCTGCTGCCCGAGATCAGTCAGTTTCATCGGGCGAACGTTTCGCAATGCAGACTCCACGTTCAAAACAATCATTCCATGATCTGTGATGTGAGAATCATATTTAATTCCAGAAGGGGCCTGATAGTCTTCCGGAAATACCTGTAGAGAATCGTTATCTCCCCCATCCGGCAAGCGAGTCTTCCACGCCGGCCGCCGGAGTTGCACTTTAGCAAACTCCCTCCGCAGCTCCTCCTTACTCACCCCCGGATTTTTATTACCACAAGCCGACAGGCACAATCCTCCCATCAAAAGTAAACTCCCCAATAATAATATCTTTTAATCATTACCTTTCACTCCCCTTTTTAAAAAGCCTGTTTAAATTTTCCTTGAATAAATTTTATACGAGTTTTATCGAGAACAGATCTCAAAACAATCCCGGGCCGGATTTAACCGAGCCCTGAGACTATCCATATTCCATTTTATAAGCCGAGTTGGCGGAAGTAGTGTTTCAGCATCGTGTATCGTTCATTTTAGAGTGATTATAAGTGACGTAGTCTCTTTCTCGGTACCCTGTAAAGCAGGTATCCGCTTGAATACTTCAGGAGAAGATTTACTTAATTTCCACCCGGTTGTAAATGTAGCAAGCTGCTCCTCAGAAAAACCTTTCCGGGGCCAAAACGGAATGCCGTCAGGAAGATCAGGCTCCGGACAGGGATGAACCGTTTCTTCAGCCTGCGGTAAGGAGAAAAACGCTTTAGACCGTTTGTCATATATCAGCGAGTAAAGCGTTACTTGCTTCTTGTCGCGTGCATAGGGACAGTCATATCCTTTTTCTACATGCATGAATACGTAGCTGTCGGTCTCCACCCAATCCGACAGGAAATAGGCATTGTCCACATCGGCACCGCCAACCACCTCTTCTCCCGTAGCCCGATGCAACGTGCCGAAATCAAGTTCATAAACCGGTTCCAGGGTAAAGGCGTCTTTCATACGATAAACCGTATTCCCATAAGGCATAATGATCATGGGACAGCCCTTATAATGATAAACAGTCGCTTGTTCTCCCGAACGATATGAACCGTTACCGCGGGGAGGATAGTTTACTTTCTCTCCGATAGTAAAATGACAAAGTGTATCACCCCGCAAATTGAAGGTATAAACGTCGTTCGTAAATCGGGTCCAGGTAGCATACCCGTCTGCCATTCCTAACAGATAATTTCCGGAAATGCCTGCACGTTTATGGATATCGTCCGGTGTCAGAGGCCGGGATGCGCTTAACAAATCTTTCAGAGAAAGCCTGACAAAGGATTTGGGATTCTTTTTATCCCTCTGATCATACAGCACGCCGATCAACGTCCGGGAAGACTTTTCATAATAATCCGGATTGATGTAACGCTTCGTCTGAAAGTTGGTAAATCCATTTTCTTCCGTAATATCCACATCATTGCGAAACAACATCCGAATCATTTTCAGGTTCCCATCCAGCAGCCAGATGCCACCAATCCCCACTCCCAAGTAGCCCTCTTCAATCGGTATCAGGCGGAAGATGCCTCCTTTCACATCTTTAAATACCATGAAATCAAGCTGACTGCCCAATTGACTCAACTTCAGCGGACGGACATTCCGCAATGCGGCCTTCACGTCAAGACGCTCCGGATTTCCAGTAAGATAGTTCGCCTGATACCGAATGCCCGGAACAGGAACATACCCTTCCGGATATTCATCCGAAACCGACAATGCATTCTCTTGCCCATGCCGGACACTCAAACTATCCGACTCTCCTTTCATCTCCACCCGGCCACTTGCCGGCCCTTTCTGCTGACAGCTTCCCAGGAGGAGCAGCAGTCCCAACATCCAAGTGCTTTTCATTTTACTTCCGATCATCTTTGCAAATTCTATTTATTAAATAAAAGCAAGAAGTATACCAAACAGACATCCTATTATTTATCAACCTGTTACCGAAAACGGACGATCTGTAATTCGTACGAAAGCGTGCAGTTTTTGTACGATATCGTACACAGATTACCCAAACTTTTTCTCTATCTTTGTCCTGCCAATCAACATACTATACTATGACACTGAAACGAGGCAAAATACTGATAGCCGATGATAATGAAGACATCCTTTTCACACTGAAAATGCTGTTACGCCCCATTGCAGAATCAATCAGCATCACGACCGATCCGAGAGAACTGCTCCCCATCCTGTCACGCACACACTATGATGTCATCTTGCTGGACATGAATTTCAGGAACGATGCTGTCAGCGGACGGGAAGGATTCCACTGGTTGGAAGAGATCCTGAAACTGGATTCGGGAGCAGTGGTAATCTTCATCACGGCTTATGCCGATACCGAAAAGGCTGTACGGGCCATCAAGCTCGGCGCTACCGACTTCATCGCCAAGCCCTGGCAAAACGATAAGATGATTGCAACCGTATCTGCGGCATTGCAACTCAGCTTCAGCCGTACGGAAGTAGAATCACTGAAGGAGCAGAAAGAAGCTCTGACCGCCCCCTCGCCGGAACCGGCCCGAATCATCGGCGAATCGGCCGCCATGCAGGCTATTTTCCAGACCATCCGGAAATTTGCCGATACGGACGCCAATCTGTTGCTTTTAGGTGAAAACGGTACAGGAAAAGATCTGATAGCACGCTATGTATACGAACAGTCGCCCCGGAAAGGCGAAATATACGTCCCGATCGATTTGGGAAGCATCCCCGAAACACTGTTTGAGAGCGAACTCTTCGGATTCGAAAAAGGTGCTTTTACAGATGCGCAGAAAAAGAAACCCGGAAGGCTGGAGGTAGCCTCGGGAGGTACTCTGTTCCTAAATGAAATTGGCAACCTGAGCCTGCCTTTACAGGCCAAGCTGCTTTCGGTCATCGAACAACGCAAAAGTTCGCGACTGGGTTCCACCACTTCTTATCCGGTAGACGTGAGACTGATATGCGCAACGAATACCGACCTGTATACAGCCATCGATAACGGGCTGTTCCGGCAAGATCTTCTCTACCGCATCAATACGATCGAAATACGTATCCCTCCCTTACACGAACGGGGCAACGACCTTTTCCTGCTTGCCGATCACTTTTTACAACGCTATCGGAAAAAATATAAAAAAGAAGTCCGGGGCATTTCGAAAGAAGCGCGCAGATTGATGCAACTCTATCGTTGGCCGGGGAATGTACGCGAGCTGGAACATGCCATCGAACGGGCGGTCATCCTCTCAGGCAATCCAATGTTGATGCCGGACGACTTCATGCTTCGCACATCGCCTCAGGGACAGGTTTCGGAGAAAGAGAAATACAACCTTGAACGCCAGGAGCGCGAAACCATCAGCGAAGTACTCCGGCTTTGTGCCGGCAACATTACGTTAGCCTCAGAAATGCTGGGAATCACCCGACATCGCTATACAGGCGGATCGAGAAACACGGATTATAACCTCAAACAGTTACACGACATGAAACAAAAAATGGGCGAGGAAACCCCTTATATTGACAGCAGCCCTTTTGATCTGCTGTTACACCACCGTGGTGGTTTGCACGGTTTCTATATCAGCCTGCCGGTATCCGTATGCCTCTTGCTATACACAGCCTACAGAATCTATCGCTACATCCTCCGCTCCACACGTGCCATGGCACAGTTCATCTGGTCTGTCCGCTATTCCGAGTTCCTCTCCTCCCCCGTGCAAAGCGAAGAAAGCCTCCGTTCACTGCCGGCAGAGCTTCTGAACGAAATGAACCAAGCCTTGGATTTCTACAAACAGAACCTTCAGAAGAAAGAAAGCAAACTACAATATTTTCAGGCTCTGGCCAACCACATCGATATGTCCGTATTGGTATATACCCCTTCCGGACGGATCGAGTGGATGAATGAAGCCGCCAAAAGACTGCTCGACAACCACAATCTGAAAAGTATCAATGAACTGAAATACTTTCACAGCGAGCTGCCTGCCCGCCTTTACTCCTTAAAAGCGGGTGACATCTCCGTTCTGCAGGCGAAAAAGAGGAAGAGACCATCCAACTGGCACTTTCCGGAATGGAGTTTGTGATACAGGGACGACCGCTCACAGTGGCCAGCATGAAAAACATCCATTCGGTATTAGACAGCCAGGAAACCGAAGCCTGGCAGAAACTGATCCGTGTACTGACACACGAAATCATGAATTCCATCACTCCGGTCACGTCTTTGTCCGAATTGCTGGAACATCAGATCGAAGACTTTGACGGCAATGAAGAAGAGCGGGCCGAAATACGCCGGATGTTACAAACCATCCGCCGGCGGGGCGACGGGTTAATTCGGTTTGTCAACAGTTACCGGGAAGTGTCTCACCTGCCACACCCCCTGCTGAAGATATATACATCACAAGAATTACTGACAGGTGTGGTACGGTTGATGTACAGAGAACCGAATGACCTGCACTTGATACTTCCGCCCAAGGGCCAACGCCTGATGGCGGACAAAGATCTGATTGAACAAGTGCTGATCAACCTGATTAAAAACGCCCGCGAGAACGATGCGACCGACATCCGGATCTCAGCCGGATTAAGTTCCGGAGAACGCCCCTATATAAGGATAGAAGACAACGGGACAGGAATCGAGCAAGAGGTGCTCGACCGCATCTTTATCCCGTTCTTCACGACTAAACCCACCGGATCGGGCATCGGCCTGACCATCTCACGACAGATCATGCATCTGCACCGCGGCACCATCACCGTTTCATCCGAACCGGGGAAAGGCAGTATCTTCACCCTCTTGTTTCCGGGCGTATTCTAAAGAGGTGTAGCCATACGGTGCACAGGGTGTAGCCCTAAGCCTCGCATGGCTACACCCTATATACCGGACAGCTACACCCTCTCTGTCAGATGCCTTTTTTAATACAATTTCACCGTCATACGACATCATTTATCAAAAAACCTTACCTTTGCCACTCACAAAACCATAAAAAGAAATAGAAAATGAAGAAAATACTATTTTTTATCACTATGATGGTGCTGAGCATCGGACTTGCCCAAGCTCAAGGAAAAGCAGAAATAAAGTTTGATAAGACAACCCACGACTTCGGAACGTTCTCGGAAAACAATCCTGTTGTGAGTTGCACTTTCAAGTTCACAAATATCGGCGATGCCCCGTTAGTCATTCATCAGGCTGTAGCATCCTGCGGGATGTACCGTACCCGAATATACCCAGGAACCTATCATGCCGGGAAAAACAGGTACAATCAAGGTGACTTACAACGAACGGATAAATATCCGGGACACTTCAAAAAGTCCATAACCCTGCGTACAAACGCCAAGACGGAGATGATACGTCTTTTCGTGGAAGGCGACATGACAGCCAAAGACGCGAAATATGAAAAAGAAGAAGAAAAATCGGTTGGATTGCCGATTCTCCTTTTTTTGCTTACTTTGAAGCTGTTTTTGAGAAACCGACCGTTTGGAAAATATCACCCCAAACTATGTCACCAAACAAAAACAATATCCCGAAGTAAACAAGTTTACGGGCTTACCCGAGAACGCATTCCGGGAACTGAAACCGGGAGAAGTGTACAACCCGCTGATGAGTCCAAAGAAAACGTATCCGGAGGTAAACCTCTGGTCTGTAGCATGGGGTATCGCCATGGCCATCCTTTTTCCATCCCCTTCCGTAAATATTTCGTCAGCGACAAACATGGCGAATATCCCTTCCCCGAAGCCACTGCCAGTACGCAAGTGCTTGTTTCCGGCGAGAAAGGCGGAAGCCAGGCAAAGCCATTGCTTTTTGCAGGACTAATAGGAGGTCTGTACGATTTCATTGTAGCCACATTCGGCTGGTGGAATGAAAACTTCACCACCCGCGTATGCGGCTGGGGTGAGATGGTTGCCGAAAAAGCCAAACTGGTGATGAAAATAAACACCGGTGCAGCAGTATTAGGCCTAGGCTATATTGTCGGCTTGAAATACGCGGCTATCATTTGTGCCGGTTCATTGGTGGTATGGCTGGTTATTGTTCCAGGTATGGCCCTGTTGTTCGGCGACCAAGTGCTGAATGCATGGAATCCGGCCTTGACACAAACCATCAGCGAAATGTCACCCGAAGTTATATTCAAGGAATATGCCAAAAGTATCGGTATTGGTGGTATCGCCATGGCCGGTGTGATCGGTATCGTGCGCTCATGGGGCATTATAAAGAGTGCTGTGGGACTGGCCGCCAAAGAGATGGGCGGCAAGAAGGTGGAAGCAAACGTCATCCGCACGCAGAAAGACCTTTCCATGAAAATAATCGCCTTCGGGTCCATCTTCACCATCCTGCTGATCTTACTGTTCTTCTTTTTTGATGTGATGCATGGAAATGTATTACACAGCATTGTAGCCATCCTGCTCGTAGCCGGCATTGCATTCCTGTTCACCACCGTAGCAGCCAACGCTATCGCCATAGTCGGCACTAACCCTGTATCGGGAATGACACTGATGACACTGATACTTGCCTCAGTAGTAATGGTTGCCGTTGGACTGAAAGGTGCTACCGGCATGGTTGCTGCACTGGTTATGGGTGGTGTGGTTTGTACGGCACTCTCTATGGCAGGCGGATTCATCACAGACTTGAAAATAGGTTACTGGCTGGGCAGTACTCCTGCCAAACAGGAAACATGGAAATTCCTCGGCACACTAGTATCGGCAGCAACTGTGGGCGGCGTCATCATGATCCTGAACAAGACCTACGGCTTCTCCACCGGCGCATTGGCAGCTCCGCAGGCCAACGCGATGGCAGCCGTAATAGACCCGCTGATGAACGGTGTAGGCGCTCCCTGGCTGCTTTACGGAATAGGCGCTGTGCTGGCATTGGTGCTGACCTACTTCAAAGTACCCGCACTGGCTTTTGCGCTGGGTATGTTCATTCCACTGGAATTGAACCTGCCGTTGCTGGTAGGTGGAGCGGTGAACTGGTATGTCACTACCCGCAGCAAAGACGAGGCAGTGAATGCCGAACGTGGCGAGAAGGGAACTTTACTGGCATCCGGATTCATCGCCGGAGGTGCCCTGATGGGTGTAGTCAGTGCGGCAATGCGCTTCGGAGGCATCAATCTGGTAAATGACGCGTGGCTGAACAACACTCTGTCTCAACTTGCGGCCCTGATAGCTTATGCCCTGTTGATTCTCTATTTCATCAAAGCATCCATGAAAGTAAAATGAAAACATTAATCACATCCATTCTTCTGTTCATGGCTACCGGCTTGTCAGCACAAAAGCCCGTTGAGCTGCCTTTATGGCCCAACGGCGCTCCCAATGATAACGGGCTGAAAGGCGAAGAAGTGATGTCGGCTCCATACCGGCTCACTAACGTCACACAGCCCACCATCACCGTCTATCGTCCGGCGACACCTAACGGCATGACCATCATCATGTGTCCCGGCGGTGCTTACGCTCTCTTGGCCATGGATCATGAAGGACACGACATGGCACCATGGTTCAATTCATTGGGCATCACCTATGTGGTACTAAAATACCGGATGCCTAACGGACACTGCGAGGTGCCTTTGTCGGATGCTGAACAAGCGATACGAATAGTGCGGAAACATGCCAAAGACTGGAATATTCGTACAGACCGGGTGGGCATTATGGGAGCTTCGGCCGGCGGTCATCTCGCCTCTACCCTTGCTACGCATTACAGCAGTGAGGACACACGACCCGACTTTCAGATATTGCTCTATCCGGTGATCACGATGGAATCCGGCGACACCCACGGAGGATCACGCCACAATCTGCTCGGGCCGGACGCAACGCCGGAATTAACCAGAAAGTTCTCCAACGAACAGCAAGTGACGGATCACACTCCGCAGGCTTTCATCACCCTCTCTTCGGACGACGAAGGAGTGCCTCCCGCCAATGGCGTGAATTACTATCTGGCGTTGCAAAAGCATAAGGTGCCTGCCACCCTCCACATTTATCCCACGGGCGGACACGGATGGGGGTTCTATGACAGTTTTACCTATAAACGCCAATGGACGGAAGAATTAGAGAAATGGTTGCGGGACGGAGTCAGGTTCCAATAGATACAACGAAGGTATTACAAAAACAATCTTTATAAAAATGAAAACAATTCGCACACTTTTTATTATGTACCAGCCTATTGGCCGGAACAGTTGCAGCACAGGAGAGCAGCCTGGTGCTGAGTAACGGACTCGGGTTTGTCGACACCCCCTATAAGGCAGGCACCCTGGAAGTAGATGACACAGAAGACCTTATTATCAATTGTGACGAAGTGGATTGTACCACTTTCGTTGAATATGCACTGGCAATGGCCCTCTGCCCGCAGCAAGGAGACGAAATGCAGGAAGGCGATTTCGCCCGCAATTTGCAACGCATCCGCTATCGTGACGGAAAAATAGACGGATACACCTCCCGCCTGCACTATATATCCGACTGGATCAACAATGCAGTCCGCCAAGGCCTGCTCGAAGATGTAACGGCTACCTACAGCCCCTTCAAACAAAAACTGTCGCTCTCGTACATGAGTACGCATCCGGAACTCTACAAATCGTTGAAAAATTCTCCGGAGAACGTAGCCCAAATGGCAAAGTATGAAAAAGCCTTGAGCGGCAAAGAGGTACACTATCTGCCCAAAGACAAACTGGAACCGGACGGACTGCCTTGGATCAAGAACGGAGACATCATCGCCCTGACCACCAATACTCCGGGGCTGGACGTAAGCCACATGGGCATTGCCATTTACATCAAGGGGCAGTTGCACCTGCTGCATGCTTCATCCAAAGAGGGTAAAGTAGTAGTGGGCAAAACCGCACTGAGCCAAATGTTGAAAGACAGAAAATCACTGACCGGCATCAGAGTGCTGAGAATGAAAAAATAATCTGCATAATCTACCTATGGTGAACACGAGTTTTGATATATCCTCTTTTTCTTGTCAATATGAAAGGAAATTAGCGGATTTCATGACAGCACCTTCTGCTTTTATTGGACAGCAACCGGAAGTGCGGAAGGCGGAAAGCAGGACTTTTCTTCCCGGAAAACCGGACTTTTGTAGCCGGAGCGCCGGGGTCTGACCCGAAAAGTAACCGGATTTCAGCAAAAAGAAGTAAGCATTCGGTCCGAAAGACGTAAAGCATTTACAGAATATGCTTACGTCTTTTTTCAAATATCTCTATATGTTTTCCTACTTTACATCTATTGTTAGGGTTTCGGAGGTTAAAAGAAAAAGATTATTCTCTGGTTGTACTCCCGAAGCAGATAAGTCCGAACTAACAGAAAGAGAGCCACATGCTCTTATTACGCACCTTTTCATTCCGATAGCTTCACGACATCGCCATTATGACAGCCTGCAAAGACATCTGATATCAAAAACAAAATCGCTAACCCGCAAGGAAGGCAATTTTATCCGTTCAGTGCATCATTGGGCGGAAATAGAGCAATCCAGAGAGGTTTGATTATCATTTTGACAAAAGGGCAGCAAGCAACTCCCGGCCCAACCGTTCTTTCACCTCCGCCATATCGATGCTACGGCCAAGTTCTTGCTGAAGCGAGGTCACACCCTTATCAATGAAACCACAAGGATGGATGTAGCTGAAATAACGTAAATCGGTATTGACATTCAATGCCAATCCGTGCATTGTCACATAATGGCTGCTCCTGACCCCTATCGCACATATCTTGCGGGCACGGGACGTATCTCCCTCCAGCCAGACACCGGTCGCCTTCTCCAACCGCCCCGCCACAACACCGTAAGACGCACAGACACGGATGACGGCTTCTTCCAATAAATGCACATACTCCTTCAATCCCAATCCGAACTCTTCAAGATTGAGAATCGGATAGCACACCAACTGCCCGGGACCGTGATAAGTGATGTCTCCCCCGATCGATATGATAGAGAGTGGCACCGATAGTCTTCAGTTGCTCCTCTCCCAGCAACATATTATTTTCTTTCCCGCTACGCCCCAGCGTGTAAACGTGCGGATGTTCACAAAAAATTATACGGTTCTCGTAACTCTCCCCGTTCTGCTTCGCATGGACAAGGGCATCGAACCATTCCGTCTGGCGGCTCCATGCCTCAGAATATGGAATAAGTTCCCAATCGGTTGTAATTGTTTTCATAAGGACAAAGATAAAAAAATAAAAGAAAATGTGTATATTTGCGTGATTCAAAAAAAGAAAGTAATATGAAGTTTGACTTTCCACAAGTAGATATTCCGTGCGAGATTTTGGCATGGAATGATGTAACCGAAGATATATTAAATATCTACAAACAATCATGCAGGCTGAAAGCCGGCATCTTTGCTATTTGTACGGAAGGCAAGATGACCGCAACCATTAATCTGATTGACTACGAGATAAAACCGAACGACTTGATCACACTGTTACCGGGTACCATTATCCAATTCCGCGAACGCACGGAAAAAGTACGTTTATGCTTTGCGGGATTCTCATCGGAATGCGTAGAACGCATCAATCTGATAAAATCAATGGTCAGTTCCTTCTCCAAAATAACCGAATGTCCGATTGTAGAGTTGCAGGAGGATATAGCCAGCTATCTGATAGATTATTTTTCTTTGCTGGCACGCGTGACGTGTGACGAAAAATTATCTCTCCCCTCCGAAATGACAGAGGTGTCTTTAAGATCGATCCTGACTGCCGTCGGACTAATCTATCAGAGATACTCCTCGAAAAACCACAATACGAACCGTAAGGAAGAAATCTGCCGTGAACTGGTAGGACTGGTCACGGAACATTACACCGAGGAGCGTCGTGCCCAGTTCTATGCGGACAAGTTGGGAATATCGCTGCAACACCTCAGTACTACGGTCAAGCAGGTGACCGGACGTAACGTACTGGACGTCATAGCCTACGTGGTTATCATCGACGCGAAAGCCAAACTCAAATCGAGCAACATGACTATCCAGGAAATCGCTTATTCACTGAACTTCCCCAGTGCTTCGTTCTTTGGAAAATATTTCAGGAGATATGTAGGCATGAGTCCGCTGGAATTCAGAAACAGCTGACGACTTTCTCCGGGAAAGACATTCAAAACCCTTTTTTACCACAGAGGGCAGAGAGTAACACAGAGCAAACTTCAAATTATGGATGACCAACATGAACGCTCTGTGTACTCTCTGCCCTCTGTATCCTCTGTGTTACTCTGTGCCCTCTGTGGTGAGTTCGTTTTGAAAGGAATTGTTATTTTCTGGCCAGACTCAGTGAATTCAGCACGACACTTACACTTGAAAATGCCATCGCTGCACTGGCAAGCATCGGATTGAGCAGCAACCCGTTGACAGGGAACAAGATTCCGGCTGCAATGGGAATGCCTATCAGATTATAGATAAACGCCCAAAACAGATTCTGGTGAATCAGTTTTACTGTTTGCTTGGAGAGTTCGAATGCACGGGGCAGCAACAGCAGATCCGATGTCATCAACGTAACCATCGCCACATCCATGGCTATATCGGTGCCTTTCCCCATCGCTATGCTGACATCAGCCAAAGCCAACGCCTGTGAGTCATTGATTCCGTCACCCACCATAGCAACCGTTTTGCCCTGCATCTGGAGCTCACGCACAAACTCTTCTTTATCATCCGGCAAGGCATCTGCCACAAAGCGGTCGATGCCCAATTTGCCCGATACGGCAAGTGCCGTCCGCTGTCCGTCACCGGTCAGCATGCAAATGTCGATGCCCTGACGTTTCAGTTCCTTCACCGCCTCGGCAGAAGTCGGCTTTATCTGGTCGGCAATGGCGACAACGGCAAGTACCTCTGTTCCACGGCCAAAGTAAACGATACTGTTCCCGTCCGATTCGTATTGCACCATCATCTCGGCAAGTACGTCAGAAAGAGAAGCACTGAAATCTTTCAGCAATTTGTGGCTGCCCACCCAATAAGTGTCACCCTGATATACCACCTTGATACCTTTTCCGGTGATACTCTCAAAACTCTCCAACTGGGCAGGAACTATCTTCTCCACCTCTTGCAGAGAAGAGACAATGGCTCCGGCAAGCGGATGTTCGGATTTAAGCTCGGCTGCCAGCAGAACATTCTTGAAATGCTCTTCCTGTACTTGGGCCCAAAGCCATCCGGAGACAGTGGGATGTCCCTCGGTCAATGTCCCGGTTTTGTCGAGCACCACTACATCGACTTTACGCATCTGCTCGAGGGCAACAGCATCCTTTATCAGAATATGGTTGCTGGCTGCTTTGCCGATGCCCACCATCAGAGCGGTAGGAGTAGCAAGTCCCAAAGCACACGGACAGGCAATGACCAGTACGGATACAGCCGAAAGCAAGGCATGTGAGAAATAATCGGTTCCTCCCACCAACAGCCAGATGACAAATGTCAGCACGGCAATGCACAGCACCACCGGAACGAAGATACCCGTCACCCGGTCTACGATACGCTGTACGGGAGCTTTACTTCCCTGCGCTTCCTGAACCATGCGGATGATGCGCGCCAGCACCGTCTCACTTCCCACACCGGACGCCTTGATTACAAAAGCTCCCTTCTGGTTGATGGTTCCCGCCAGTACCCGGTCACCGACCTTCTTCTCTACAGGAATAGGCTCTCCGCTAATCATGCTTTCGTCTACATAAGACTCTCCTTCAGACAGACGTCCGTCCACGGGAATCTGTTCGCCCGGACGTACGACCACCAGATCGCCGGTTTGCAACTGGTCTATCAGGATGTCTTCTTCGATCCCTTCGCGAAGCACTCGGGCCACACGGGGCTGAAGTCCCATCAATTTACGAATGGCGGTAGAGGTGTTTCCCTTAGCACGCTCTTCCATTAACTTTCCGGTCAGTACAAAGGCAATGATGACTACTGCGGCTTCGTAATAGACGTGCGGCTCAAGTCCGCGGCTATACCAGAACTCAGGGAAAAATGTATTGAAGACACTGAACAGGAATGCGATGGAGGTACTCAGTGCCACCAGCGTATCCATGTTACTCCTCCCCAGACGTGCCTGCCGCCAGGCGTTGACGTAGAAAGATCCACCAAAAAAGATCATTACAGGGAGGGCCAGTATCAACTGGATCTCGTTAGAGAAAGGTACATGCATCAGAACCATAGAAAACAGCAACATGGGAACAACGAAGATCCATGCACCGATAACCTGCCGCTTCAGCAGCCGGTAGTGTTTCTCCTGTGCCTCCTCCTGACGTTCCTCTTTCAGGGCCTCTTCCACTATCAGGTCATAACCTGCGGCAAGTACAGCCGCACGGATCTCTCTCCGGGGGTCAGCTTGTCGGCCTCGTACGAAAACGGACAGTGTGTTTGTGGCGAAGTTGACCGATGCGTCTACCACACTCGGCCAGTTTCTTCACTGTTTTTCCACATTATTAGCGCACCCTGCACAGTGCATATTCAGTACAGGAAACGCTTTCTTTGTTATATTACTCATAATCTATTATTATATATACTATCTAATAAACAATGAGGTAAAGAACAATGTTCACTTCTTGTCCGTTTCCTTTGCCTCCTTTATGACTACAGCTTCGTATTTAAATTTCCGAAAGCCTTCTTTCAGTTTTTCAACATTTGTCTTCTCGGCATCATAGGTAATGGTAACAGTTCGTTCCTTAAGATCGGTTGTAAAGTTTTTAAGCCCTTTCTCGAACTTGATATTGTTCTTCACCTTTCGTTCGCAGTTGGCACATTCCATCTGTGCCACTTTGAAAACGACAGTACGGAAGTCTTTTGCCATAACGGCCGTCACCGAGAGCAAAGCCACCACCAGGGTAGCAATCATTTTTTTAGTCTTCATAAATGTAAGTATTAGTATTGATAAATTCTGTGATCTGTCACTTTTTATTCTTAATCTCTCGCCAGATTGAACCTGACTCCGATATAACCTTTCGCTCCATGAACCGGCCCCCATATCATGGTCGAGTCAAAACGGTCGCCCCAAGGATCGGCAGCATCGATAATCGGATTCTTCTGTTTAAAATTAGTCAGGTTTTCGCCCCCCGATGTATATCGACCAGCGGCGGAAGTAGCGTGTCACTTGGGCGCTGAGTTGGCTGAAGCCTTTGTAGCGTGCATCCCACGAAGAGGTTCCGTCGGCAAGTGTGTACGGATTGGGCATACGTCCTCCCCCGTTCATCTGCCATGTGGCATCAAACTGCCACAAACCCAGCGGAGTCTGATAAGAGGCAGTGACGAGGCCTTTATATTTTCCCCGTCAGGGGCTTCTCCATCAATTGATGATTATAGGTAGTCTTGGCGTCTGTCCAGCGATATGCGGCAGTCAGCGAGAATCCCTGAAAGAAGGGATAAGTGGCCTCCACCTGAAATACCTGTGAGTACGAGCGTCCGTCGAGATTGTAAAAGGCCACCTCGTGCGGATTCGTATCCATATCGACAACGACCTGTTTCAGGAAGTCGGTGTAATAGTATTCCAGGTTCAGGTTCAGCGTCTTCCCGAAAAGCGGGATATATCCCGATATGCTTGCTCCATAATTCCAAGCCTCTTCCTGATTGAGATGATCGGCGATGCTCACCTTGCGGCTGCTTGCCATCAGATAATTATTCTCGGCAAGCACATGGTTGGTGCGATATCCCTTTCCGGCGGAAAGACGGAAATGAACAAAGTCATTGGGGTTGTACTTAATGTGCGCACGCGGAGTCACAAAGAATCCGTACTCACTGCTATGGTCGCCACGAAGTCCGGCCATCAACACGAACTTATTATCCAGGTTGAAGGTATACTGTGCGTAGGCCCCGCCCACCGATTCACGTGCAAAAGCTTTCGTCAACGGTGTTTCAGCGTTATTGGTCAGTCGGTAATGCTGGTCGTATCCGTCATAATTATAGCTGAAGCCTGCAGATAGATTGTGCTCTTTCGTAAATTCGGTTTCGAACATAAGTGAAGCATAGGCGTTGGATTGGTCGACGTTATAGATCTTCCGTCCATAAAGTGCATCTTGATTGTGCAACGTACCGGACAGAATCAGTGCAAGATTGGTATTCTTCTCCTTATTAAATATATAGGCATTCTTGGTAAAGGCCTCGTAGCGCCGGGTGTCGATGTCTATTTCATACCGATCGGCTGCCGGCACGCCGCTATGACTCACCTGACCGCCTTTTCTGCTTTCGTCCAATGCCTTGATGCCTGCCTGAAACACATAATGATCCCCCATATATGCCCAGCGATTCCAGAAGTTATACTGCTCTATCCGGGGAATATCGGCAAAGCCGTCATCATTGCCGTCGTGTGCCTTTGTTTCATTCTCGTAATGCGCCAGCAATGAAGCATACTCCACCGCTTGGACAGTTTCACGGTGGCGTCTGCATTCGCTTCATAACGATTGGTAGTACTGGCAAAGAGGTTGGCCGAAACCCAATCGGCCTCAGGCAACTGTGGCTTCTTAAACTCAACATTGATCTGCCCCGTAAGGGCCTCGTAACCGTTTTTACTGACGAGATTCCTTTGAAACCTGTATGCTATGCATCCAGGGACCGGGCACATAACCCAACCCATAAGGAGAAGCAGCACCACGATAGTTCGGGATATTCTCGGTCAGCATCTGCACATAGGTTCCGGAAAGCCCGAGCAACTTGATCTGTTTCGCTCCCGTTGCAGCATCCGAATAGCTGACGTCTACCGACGGATTGGTAACAAAACTTTCACCGAGATTGCAACATGCCGCACGGCAGAGCTCGTCGCTGGTAATGATCTCTTCGTTCATCACACTGCTGCGCAACTTCAGCGTACTCAACTTACGGCTGACAATCTGCACTTCACTCAGTTCCATTCCTTCGCGCAGCACCACGTCCAGAACGGCTTTCTTATCGTTCACTTGTATGGTGTCGTTTTCGTAACCTATAAAACTTACGATCAGATGATTGGACTTGTCGGGTTTAGATATGGAAAAAGTACCGTCCTCACGAGTGGCTACCCCACCGGAAATGTTTTTCCAGAAAACGTTGGCGCCTATAATCGGTTCGCCTGCCTGATCTTTCACCGTACCGCTCACTTGCGCCTGTACGGTCAGACTGCCGAGAAGCAGTCCGGTCAATAACATGTATTTCATTAAATTTCTTCGTTTGTCTTTTTTATTCGGTTTATATTCAATAAGAAACAGATAGGATTCACCGCAGACTGCACAGGGTGACACAAGTTACCCGGCTCCAACAATCTACGGAATCAATCCTTAAACGGTGAAAGCCAGTGCAATCTGCGATGCAATCCAAACAATAAAAATCGAAGAAACTAAATAAGCAAAGTAGAATAAAGAGCCAGATAATGCCGGGAACTTGTCTTGGGTGGCGGTATCACATAAGGAGGATCCAACACCTCATCGCGGAAAAGAGCGCATAGCAAGTCCGATACCTGGTCACAAAGCAACAAGCTGACAGGAGCAGGAACAGAGGATTCGAATGCCTGCTTTACCAGATCAAGCTTATAGATGGTCGCCGTACATCCCTCGCCCCGGCATGATTTATGGAACTCAAAGTCAAACTTACCACAGAAGCCGCATTTGTCGGCACAGCAACAATTGGCCGTTTCAC
>VOFI01002543.1_pt1 | contig 25514 bp, 37 predicted proteins | sample 5384131 | NCBI WGS metagenome assembly VOFI01 (sample SAMN12384728, study PRJNA508395) | human gut metagenome | isolation source: healthy gut H | host: Homo sapiens | reverse complement strand
CACTACCTAAAATCTTCTTTGCTTGAATCATTCGCTTCTAGCTTCTCAACTCAAGAATTTTTTCGTTGGCTGTTTCTTCGCTCTTCGCTTTCAAAACATCTATCTTTGTCCAAGGTGTTTCTTGGTTCACGTTATTCAATTTACAGTACACGCCGCTCCCCTTCGAGCCCTTTCGGCTCTCTTGCGGAGCTTTTCTATTCTATCACAGCAGTTCTGCTTTGTCAAAGAACTTTTTCAGAATTTCTTCCAACCTGCTCTCAACCGCTTCTCCGCTTTTCGCCTCTTTCAAGGCGCCCGTGTATATTACCAGACACTCCCCTCTTTGTCAACCCCCCTTTTTTCTATTTTTTCTTCTTTTTTTCGACCGGTTCCGATTTCCTTGCCAAAAGGGGTAACAGGCACCAAAGTACCAGGGCTCCCAAGGCTCAGCCAGGGAGACACTCCTCTGGCCCAGGGTTTAGGCCAAGGGCTTGGCAGAGGGTTGTCCAGCCACACTGTGGGCCGTCCCCATCGGATGCAGCGTCTCACCCAGATGCCCAGCTCCTGTGAGCAGCAGGCTCAGCAGGCAAACCATCCCAGGGTCATAGCCGCCGCAACGACTGCTTCAAACCGTTCTGCGACACCCAGAATGCTGATTCCCGAATCATCTCGAAAAACGCTCCTGGGTATGGACTGCCACGGCCTGAGAGAGCACGCCTGCCGTAAGCAGGGACACCCCGGCGCCAGCCACGGCAAGGCCCAGTCCCCAAAGCCAGGGACTCCGCCCCTTCCGTCTAGGCGCAATGCCGCCGCAGCCGGCAAGAGCATAATCGCCGCGGCGGTTCCACTGTCCCCCCGATTTTCCGGCCGCAGATTTTGCCACTCCACTTCCGGCACAGCAAAGGCCACCAGCACCGCAAAAAGCAGAACCAGGCACCAAAACACCACCGCTCCACACCGGGCTCCCGTCCGGCAACCCCGCTCGGCGGCGCAGGCGCTCAAAACCAAGAGCACCACCGGAATGGCCCAGCCCTGCCGCGCCGTGGGCCAGCAATCCCCGCTCCATCCAGCTGCCGCGCTCACCGCAAAGGCCAGAAACAGAATCTGCAAAGCACCGCCACCGGCTTCCAGTCCCGCCTTCCATAGACGGTACCGGCCTCCACGCGCACAGCCAGATTCCGGCCCGCGGCCAGGCCCAGGAACAGGGTCCAATGCCATGGCGTGGGCCAAAAACTGGGCTGCCGGGGCAGAAAACGCCGCCGCCGCCCAGGCCCACAAGCTGTGCCCCTCAATTTCCCGGTTGTACAAGCAGATACCTCCCCTCCGCCACCACCAGGCCCGGAAGCGTCACCGGCTCCCCGGCTCGCCTGAGCCCGGCGAAGCCGCGCCAGATCCCAGCCCGGCTCATGAGCGTCAAAATAGGAACCTGCCGCCTCCAAATCCACCCCCGCCGGAACCAGGCACAGGGCGCGCCCGGATTCAGCGCCCTTTCCTGAGGCAGCTCCGACAGCAGATCCAGGGCGCTTTCCTCCAGCAGCAGATAGCTGGCCGTTCCAAAAACACGGTCCCCGGCGCTTTGGCTTTCAGGTCCGCCATGGCCGCATCCCAGCTGTTGCCGGTTCCCGCATCGCCCATATCCGTCTCCAGGGACACCTGATTCCCTTCCACCCGGACCAGTACCGTCTTCACAGGCCGGAGTTCCCCACGTCATGGCTGGTAAAGGGCAGGCTCCCAGTCAGCACCACCCCCAGGGTGAGGAGCAGATAAATGATTCCATGCTTCATACGCTTACCTCTGATTTCTCAGGTCCCTGGGATCCAGGGAGGGGTCCCGGAACTTCTGATTCTTCAGCCGGGGACGGAGAATTCCTCGGATGCTCCGCCCGGGAGAAGGGGCCCAGGTAGGCCACGTCCATACAAGTGAGCCCCGCCAAATGAATGAGCGCAAGAAAACCCACCGCCAAACCGAAGAGGCCCCCGCGAGGCTGGCCGCCAACGTAATGGCAAACCGCCAGAGCCGCACAGCGTCGGCAAAAGTCCCGGCCCGGCAGAGCGAACCCGCAGATCCCCGCTACAGGCAATGAGCGCTGCCGGAGAAATGAGCTTGGCCTCCACCGCCGCCGTTCCCACCACCAGACCGCCGATGATGGACACCGTCTGACCGATGGACTGGGGCAGGTGAATGCCTGCCTCCTGCAAGAGCTCAAAGGCCACCAGCAGGCCCAACACCTCCAGCACCGTTGGGAAAGGCACCGACTCTTTTGCTCTCAATCATGGCCCCTCAGAAGGGGCAGAGGAATCATTTCCTGGTGAAAAGCCGCCATGGCCACATAAAACGCCGGTAACAACAGGCTCAGCATCAGGGCGGCATACCGAAGCACCCGGACCGCCGAGGCAGACAGATAGTCCATCCCCCGGTCCTCGGGGCTGGTCATGAGATAGCCCAAATCCGCCGGGGGCCAAGTACCCCAGGGGCGGCCCGTCCACCAGCAGGCCCACCCGTCCGGCCAGAAGCCCCTGGCAGAACTTATCCGCTCGCTCCGTATACTGGAGCAGGGGGAATGCCGTGGGCCGGGAGCCGGTGACATACTCCTCCACCGCCGCAGGAGACAGGAAGCCGTCGATGTCAATGGAATCCAGACGCTTCTTCATTTCCTCCACCAGCCGGGGATCCGTCAGCCCCTCGATGTAGGCAACGGTGACATTGGTGAGACTCCGCCGTCCCACTAGGGTCTCGTACAGCCGCGCCTCCGGTGTCCATATGCATATGCCGCCGAATCAGGCTGCCCACTGCACATCAGCTCCCGGGCAATGAAGTCCCCCGCACCCTGGAAGATGCTGCGAATGGCTTCATCGGTCATAGCGCCGGGATACATGGGATCCGGTCTTGGGGTCGGCTGCTTTGCATCACTCTCACCTCCCGGGTATTGTGCCCGTCCCGGAAAAAAGATATACCTAGTCTTACCATTTGCTCCAGCAGCGTTTCCCCTTCCCAAGGTCACATTCTCACGTCTCGGGCCGGCCCAGGAGCCGAAAGCGGTTCTTTTTACACACCAGAATCCCCTGGGCGCGGAGGCGGCTCAGCTCCGCCGACATGGCGCTGCGGTCCACAGACAAGTAATCCGCCAACTGCTGCCGGTTATAGGGAATTTCAAACTCCGGCCCCCCGCCCGGGCAGAGCAGACGGAGAGGTAAGACAGCGGCTTGTCCCGGTGGTCCGCTGGGTCAAGTGAATCAGCTTCTCATTCATGGTCAGGTTTTTGACCGCCAGCACCTCCAGCAGGTTTCGGATCAGCAGGGCATGGAAGGCACAGGCCGACGGGCAGGTGGTCAGCACCCGGCGGACCTCCAGCAGCAACACCTCTGCCGACTCTGCCGCTACCGCCCGGATGGGAATCGCTTCCTCCGGCAGGCAGGCATAGCTTTCTCCAAACACTTCTCCGGGCCCTGCCGCCGTGAGGATATTCCGGTTTCCCCAAAAGTCCTCCCTGAGTACGTAGACAGTCCCAGAAAGGACCAACCCCAAACATCGGGTCCGCTCCCCTGCTCCCAGAATCTCTCCATCCCGGGCGTAGCGGGCTACCCGGCCGCCCAGGCACACAAGCATGGCCTCCATTCCGCCCGGCTGACACCGGCAAATAGCCGAGACGCCAGCAAAACCTCAAAATACTGCTCCATACGCCGCTCCTTTGTTGGAAATACAACAGATCTTTGGTTCTCATTGTAGTATACTGAGGGCAACAAATCAAGGAGGCGATTCCGATGATCCGTACCATCATTCAAATTGACGAAGCCGCCTGCAATGGATGCGGCTCTGTGCCAAGGCCTGCCACGAAGGGGCCATTGGCATGGTAAACGGAAGGCGGTGCTCCTGCGGGAGGACTTCTGCGACGGCCTGGGGGACTGCCTGCCCCAGTGCCCCACCGGCGCCATCACCTTTGTCCAGCGAGAGGCCCCGCCTATGACGAGGCGGCGGTTCGGGCCGCGCAAAACCGGCTGCCCCGGCAGCGCCAGCAGGACCATGACCGGCACTGAATCCGGCCGGCTGCAAAATTTCCCCATCCAGGTGAAGCTGGTCAATCCCCAAGCTCCCTGGCTGCAAAACACCCACTGGCTCCTGGCGCCGACTGCACCGCCGGGGCCTGCCCCCCACTTCACCAGGAGTTTCTCACAGGCCGGATGCTCCTGCTGGCCTGCCCCAAGCTGGACATGACAGACTACGCCCAAAAGCTCACCGAGCTACTTCTGGCCGGGCGGCCCCAGAGCATCACCCTGCTGCGGATGGAAGTCCCCTGCTGCGGAGGCCTGGTTTCGCCGCCCGGCGGGCCCTGGAGGCCAGTGGGCTGGACATTCCCCTTCGGGTGGTCACCATTTCCATAGACGGCCATGTGTTGCAGGAGGATACGCCATGATTCTAGAAGGATGCCCCGGCGGCGCGGGCTGAAAACGCCCACGCTGGAAGAAAAAATCTGCCCGGTCTGTGGCAACATCATCGAAATTTTTTCCGTAGACACCGAGGTCGCCTGTGAGCGCTGCGGCTTTGTGGCCTATAACGACGCCCTGTCCTGCGCCCAGTGGTGCCAATACGCAGAAAAATGCCTGGGCCCGGAGTTGTACCAAAAGGTCCTGGCACAGAAAAACCGACAGGCCGGAACGTAATGGCCGTTGCACAAAAAACTGCTGCAATCCATCCTATGGGATAGATTGCAGCAGCTTTTTTGAGTGGGTCAATCCTCCGCCGGCTCCTGGGAGATGGATGCCGGCTGGGCGGTCTGATTGGCGTTGACATACTGCATGAGTTCATCACCCGTGATGGTCTCCTTGGCCAGGAGGTAGAGGGCTACCTCGTCCAAGAGGCTGCGGTGATCGCTGAGGAGCTTCTTGGCGTCCGCCAGCACCTGGCCCAGGATGGCCTGGACCTCCTGGTCCATCTGTGCGGCGGTGGTCTGGGAGCAGTCCAGATAGGCCTGGCCCTCCAGATACTCGTGCTGCACCGTGGCCAGGGCCATGGGGCCGAAACGGCGCTTTTCATGCCGAATTGGGCCACCATCCGCCGGGCCAGATCCGTGGCCCGCTGAATGTCGTTGGACGCGCCGGTGGTCTGGACGCCGAAGGCCACTTCCTCCGCCGCCCGGCCGCCCACCAGGGTCCGCAGGCTCCACCAGAAGCTCATCCCGGGTGGACAGATACTTTCCTCCTCCGGCATGTGCATGGTGTAGCCCAGAGCGCCGGAGGTGTGGGGCACAATGGTGATCTTGGACACCGGCTGGCTGTGCTTCTCCAGGGCGGCCACCAGAGCGTGGCCCACTTCGTGGTAGGCAACCATCCGCTTTTCCATATCGGTCAAAACCGTATTTTTCTTCTCCGTACCGGCAATCACCGTCTCGAAGGAGACCAGCAGATCCTCTTGATTCACCGCCTGGCGGCCCTTGCGGACGGCCCGGAGGGCTGCCTCATTGACCAGATTGGCCAGGTCTGCGCCCACGGCGCCCGCCGTCGCATGGGCAATCTTTTGCAGATCCACATCCTCGGACAGGCGAATTTTCTTGGTATGGACCTTCAGGGTGTCCAAGCGGCCCTGGAGGTTGGGGCGGTCCACAATGATCCGGCGGTCAAACCGCCCGGCCCGGAGCAGGGCCTTATCCAAAATTTCCGGCCGGTTGGTGGCGGCCAGACACACCACGCCCTTGGAGGAGTCGAAGCCGTCGATTTCCCCCAGAAGCTGGTTGAGAGTCTGCTCTTGCTCGCTGTTGCTGCCCATGCGGGAGTCCCGGAGCGGCCAACTGCGTCAATTTCGTCGATGAAAATAATACAGGGGCCACCTTTGCCGCCTGCTGGAACAGATCCCGCACCGGCTGGCGCCTACGCCCACGAACATCTCCACAAAATCCGAACCGGAGATGGAGAAGAACGGCACCTTGGCCTCCCCTGCCACAGCCTTGGCGAGAAGCGTCTTGCCGGTGCCGGGGGAGCCCACCAGCAGCAGCCGCGCCCTTGGGCAGCTTTGGCGCCGATGGCGGCATATTTCTGGGGATTGTGGAGGAAGTCAATGATTTCCTGGAGAGACTCCTTGGCCTCGTCCTGACCGGCTACATCGGCAAAGGTGACGCCGGTCTCCTTTTCCATATAGACCTTCGCCTTGCTCTGGCCCACGCCGCCAAGACCGCCGCCCATGGCGCCGCCCATCTTCCGCATCAAAAGGCTGAGAAGGAAGAATGTCAGGCCCAGGATCAGCAAATTGGACAGAATAAAGCCGATGACCGAGTTGTCCTCCTGGGGCTCCTGGAACACCTTGACGCCCTGGCTCTGCATCTTATACACCAGGGCCGTGTTGTCTGTGCCGGTGATGAGGCCCGTGTAATAGACAGTTTGTTCGGGCACCGCCAGCCTGACCGGCCTCTTCCTTGGTCAGAAACAGCACCCGGTCTACTTTAAACTGAACCTCGGCCAGCTGGTCCCGCTGCACCATGGTGAGGAAGTCGGTATAGCTCTTCTCCTCCAGCTGCGCGCTGGTAATGGAATTATATACCCAGTTGAACAGCAGGACAATCACCACTGCCAAAGCCAAAAGGGGCAGACCAGTCCGCAGTGGGTCCCGGGTTTTCTCTTCCATTTTTATTTTGGTTTCGATTCCGATTTTTTCTTGGTCGTGATTCATCAGATCAGTCGGCCTCCTTTGATTTCAGCAGAATGCGCCGCATGGTCTGGTCCGTTGTCCCAAAGACAGGACCATCCGCCTTTATTTCTAGGTTATCATACCACACAACGCCTCTCCCGGCAATGCATTTTCCACCGAGTGCGCGTGAATTTTCTGTGAATGGGAGGATGCCTCCCAGTGGGCTGAGAGATCGCTCCGTGGGTTCATTTCCATCTCTTGGCTGCAAAAAACGGCTGCACAGACACTCCGGGCGCCACTCGCCCCTTGTGCCCACTCCGTTTTGACTTAGTTTACCCCCAGCAAACGGGTTTGAGACAGCACCCTTTCCGGGAAAGTTACAAAGTGTAGTTGTTCCGCTGGGCTTTTTTTGCTATAATAGTAACAAATTGGTCAGATTTCCCCTGCCGGTGGCCAAAGCCTGGGCTTTGCCACCCACTCCAGGGGCAAATTTCCATGAGGAGAGCGTCATGAAATACAATTCCAATCAAACCGAATCCCACCCCCTGCCCGGCGATGATGTTCCGGAGGGACTGCTGGAGGGCCGCAACGCCCCTGCAGGAAGCGCTGCGCGCAGCGGGCGGACCATTGACAAGGTCTGGATTGCTGCAGGAGACACCGACCGGAACCTGGCCCGTCTGGCAAGCGAAGCCCGGGAACAGGGCGCCGTGGTGATCCCGGTGGACCGGCGCAAGCTGGACGGGATGAGTGTGACCCACGCACACCAGGGGATCATTGCCCTGGCCGCTGCCCGGCCCTACGCCACCCTGGACGACATCTTTGCTTTGGCAGAATCCCGGGGAGGCTCCCCTCATTGTGGTCTGCGATGAGCTGTCCGACCCCCACAATCTGGGCGCCATCATCCGCTCTGCCGAATGCGCCGGAGCCCATGGCGTGGTGATCCCCAAACGCCGCAGTGCCGGGCTCACCCCCGGTAGTCGCCAAAGCCTCCGCCGGAGCCGTGGAGTACCTGCCTGTGGCCCGGGTGCCCAACATCCCCAGCGCCCTGAAGGAGCTGCAGACCAGGGGCGTGTGGGTCTACGGCACCGCCGCCGACGGTGGTCAGGCGCTGTTCGACGCCGACTTCCAGGGTCCCGCCGCCATCGTCATCGGCAACGAAGGCGAGGGCATGAGCCGCCTGGTGCGCCAGACCTGCGACGTCCTGGTGCGAATCCCCATGCGCGGGCGCATCTCTTCTTCTCTCAACGCCTCCGCCAGCCGCGGGCAATTTTGCTGTACGAAGCGGTACGGCGGCAAGTAAGTTCATGGGGCCCTTTGGGCCCACGCGGGAGGTCTCAATCTGCATGAAAAAGAAGAACAAGCAATCCCCCAGCCTGCATCGGAGGCGGAGATGCATCCCCTACAGGAGGACGACTTTTCCCTGGAGGAGATTTTACAGGAATTTGGCCATCCCCACCGGGGGCTCTCCGGATCCCCAGGCGTCTGCGCTGCTGGATCCTGCGCTTCAGTCTCCCATTCCCCGTCACCGTACGATGGATCCGGACCCGGAGACCCAGCGGCCCAATGTGGCAGACACCCTGCCGGAGCGGCAGATTCCCCTCCAGCCGGCGGAGAAGCAGGCCCCGGCGGCAACGCCCCAAGACGCTCCGTCCCCTGCAACCGGTCTCCAGGCAGAGGACGCCTCCGGCAGGCCAGAGCCTGCCCGTGAGGGGCCGTCTGCGCCTGTCCACGGCCCGAAAGCGCCCCACCATGGGTTTGCCCCGGCAGAAGCGTCACGCCAGCCTGCGCCTTCGTCAAGGGGCCCTGAAGGGCCCGGGGCGCCCGTTTGGGTGGCCTCCGCCTCCCGGCGGCAAGGGCAGGCATCGGAGACGCCGCCTGCCACGGAGCCTCCCCTCCGGCAGCCTCCCAAAGAGAATCCACCCAGACTGGCTCCCACGCCCCACAGACCCCCTGCACCCAAACCACCCCAGCCCCTTCCCTCAGCGGAGGCTCAATTCCGCGATGCTGCTCAGCGGCAGCGGGGGCGGCCGGTTCGCCTAGGCTTTTGTCTGTTTTTTTGCACTGGGCGCTTTGGTCCTGGGCGTTTGCCACGGCCAGGGATATCTGGAGGCGCTGGAGAACCAAGCGCTGCTCACCGCCGCAGAGATGGGGCTGCTGCTCCTGTGCGCCCTGTTGGCTTATGACGTCATCCGGTCCGGAATTCGCAAGCTGCTGCATCCCGGGTTCAACCTGCACACCCTGATTACACTGGAGCTGGGCGTCAGCCTGACCGACGGGTGTTTCGCCTTGGCAAGTGGGCGGACCACCTACTGCCCTCTGGTCTGCCTGCTCCTGGCTGCCGCCCTCTGGGGCCTGCTCCTGGAAGACCGGGCCACCTGCGCCGCCATGGACACCGCCCGCAAAAGCTCTGGCGAGCTGGCCTTAGTACGGGAGCCCAACCTGTTTCAGAAGCTTCCCGGCGTGCTCCCGGGCACAGGCAGCCAAGAGGAATTTCTCAAATCCAACCAGCTCCCTGCAAAACCGGTGCGGCTGCTGGAGGGTTACGCCCTGGCGGTCTTCCTCCTATCTGCCGCCGTGGCTGGGCTGACCTGCCGCGGAAGCACCGCCGCCTATTTCAATACTGGACCGCCGTGCTCCTGGGCAGGGACGCCTCTGGTGGGTACTCTGGCCTGGTCCAGGCCCTGGTACCTCCTCCCGCCGCCTGCAGGCCCGGGGCGCGGCCCTGTATGGCTGGACCGGGGCCTGCCGTCTGGCAGGCAAGCTGGTGGTCCCTGTCCCGACCGGGACCTGTTCCCCGGCGACAACGTCAAGATGAACGGCGTCAAAACTTTGGCGGTCACACGGCCTTGCCAAAATCTTTGAAGAACAACTGGACCAGGTGGTCCAAGCTGCGCCGTTACCGAAGTGGGCGGCGTGGGCGCTGAGATTGGCCCCGACTTGTGTTGGTGGGTTCCCTGCGGTTCATGCAATCCATGGGGGTGGAATGCCCGGCACCCAGGTCAGTCAGGCGGTGTAAAATCAACGGCCGCCTTGTGTTTGCTGAACCACTACGAGGTGAATCCGTCGCCGGGGCTGAGTTCCCTCCTCTTCAGCCGGGGGTGCTCCCGGTGATTGCCGTGTCCTTCTTACGCTCCAAGTTCCGGGGTGAATACGGCCGTTACTGGCCCAGAAAACCGCCTCGAGGCTGCCCGCCCCTGCGCCCTCCTGCGCCAGACCCAATTCAGCCCTGGCCCTGTGACCGGGGCCCATGCCCCCTGCGGACCGCCGTGCGGTGGGGATCCTGTTTGATCTCCTGGGGGGTGATAGGGGATGGCCATCATGGCGGTCCTGGCGGACCTATCCGCCGGTGGGATCATGTCTCTGGTCAACCTCACTTCCTGGCCATTCTGCTCAGCGGTTGGCCAAAAGAACGCCTGACCTTCTGAAATCCAAACGCTCCTGTGGCCTGCCATTTTGGCGGATCACAGGAGCGTTTTATTTCCTCTGGAAGGCTTCTGCGCCCATGTCCGCCTGCCAAAGGTATCAAATTGAATTGCCGGGAAATACTACCTCCGGAACCATGGATGAGCTGCAGAACGATTCCGGAGGTACGACATGCAAGGTAAAGTGGAAATCAGCGGCGTCAACACCGCCAAGCTGAAAACCCTGAAAAAAATGACGAGATGGTCCGGCTCATGAAGTTGGCCAAAAGCGGAGACGAGGAAGCCCGGCAGGCCCTCATTGAGGGAATCTGCGTCTGGTGCTGTCGGTAATTCAGCGGTTTGTGGGGCGGGGAGAGAATCCGGACGACCTGTTTCAGGTAGGTCGCATCGGCCTTTTGAAAGCCATTGCCAACTTTGACGAGACCAAAGAGGTACGCTTTTCCACCTATGGCGTGCCGATGATTGCCGGAGAGGTACGGCGCTACCTCCGGGACAACAGCGCCATGCGGGTGAGCCGGTCCCTGCGGGATACGGCCTATCGGGTTCTGCAATGCAAAGAGGCCATGATGGGAGAAAACGGCCGGGAGCCCAGTCTGGAGGAGGTGGCCAAGCGGATGGAGGACGTCTCCCGGGCCATGGACGCCATCGCTGCTCCCATCTCCCTGTATGATCCTGTGTATTCCGATGGAGGAGACCCCTCACGGTGATGGATCAGGTCCGGGACACCAAAAACACCGACGAGCGGTGGATTGAACGGATCGCCTTGCGGGACGCCTTTCAGACCCTGTCCGAGCAGGAAAAAGCAAATCCTGATCCTCCGCTTTTACGACGGCAAAACCCAAATGGAGGTGGCGGGCCAGGTGGGCATCTCCCAGGCCCAGGTTTCTCGCCTGGAAAAAAGCGCCATTGGTACCATCCGAAAAAATGTGATGGAAACCTAGCTTCTCTGGAGCCTTTCCCGACAGTCGGTCGGTATTGCGAATTCGCCGAACATCGAGGGAAACCCCATGATGTTTCCGCCGGGCGGACACATGGGTCCGCCCCTACGGCGGGCCGCGAGGATGCGCAAAAATGATTCAACGTATTTTTTCATCTAAATACCACATTTTTGGTAAAATCATGGTGTATTCTACGGCAACGCTGAAGAACCTGTTTACGCACTGCTTTGGAATCTCACCGTAGGGGCGGACCTATCGCCCGTGGCAGACATTCCATATCCACCAAACTTGGACCGAACCTGGACCATGTTTCCATCAAGCGAGCGCCCAGGTATCACCAGGGCTGGCGGGAAACCCGCCAGGTCACAGCGCCTGGATCAAGGCCTCCACCGCCTCCTCCGGCGTGGCCCAGGAGGTGACAAAGCGGACGGCATCCCGATTTTCATCCACAGGCGCGGTCAGCTCAAAGGTAAAGTCCGCCTCCAACCTTCGGATCTGCTCTTTGGTGAGAATCGGGAAGACCTGGTTGGTGGGAGACTGGGCGTAAAAAAGGCGCCCTTGCGCCGCAGCCCCCTGGGTCAGGCGTGCGGCCAGCTCATTTTCCCGCCGGCCCAACTGCAACCACAGATCGTCCTTCAACAGAGCGCCAAACTGAACCCCCAGCAGACGGCCCTTGACCAGCATGCCGCCGCCCTGCTTCAGGGCAAAGCGGAAGTTGGGCATCAGCGCCGGGTTGACAATCACCAAGCACTCGCCAAAGAGCAGGCCATTTTTCGTGCCGCCCATGGTGAAGGCGTCGCAGAGCCGGGGCAGGTCCTCCGGGGTCAGATCGTTTTCTTCACAGGTCAGCGCGGCAGCCAGCCGGGCCCCGTCCAGATACAACGGTACAGGTTCCTCTGGCGGCACAGGTCGTGCAGCGCCTCCAGCTCCGCCCTGGTATACACCGTGCCCAGCTCTGTGGAATCTGACAGATAGAGGAGCCGGGCAGCACCATGTGGCCGGGATTTCCCCCTCGTGCTGGCTGCAAACCTCCAGGGAGGGCCTGGGGCGTCATCTTGCCGTTTTCATGGGGGAACCGTGATCACCTTTGTGCCCCCGGGCCTCCACAGCGCCGGTTTCATGGACGGCGATGTGCCCGTGTCCACAGCCACAGCTGCCTCCCAGGGACGCAGGAAGGCGGAAATTGCGGTGAAGTTGGTCTGGGTTCCTCCCACCAGGAAATGGACCGCCCCATCCGGGCAGCCAAACCGGGCCCGGACCGCCTCAGCGGCGGCGGCACAATAGGGATCCTCTCCGTATCCGGCGGTGGACTCCAGATTGGTCCGGATCAGCGCATCCAACACCTGGGGATGGGCGCCCTCCGAGTAGTCGTTTCGGAAAATGATACATAAGCATACCATCACTTTCGTAAAAAATGGGGTCCTTTGGCCTTATGATACACCTGCCTGCCCGCGTTTGTCAACCGGGCGCACCAGCCCCGGATCCAGTGCAGGTCCTCCCGGCCCACCACGCCCAGGATCACCAGCAAGAGGAAAAAGACGCTGCAAAAACCGGCGCCCAGCAGCAGCACCCCGCCCCATCCCCGACCTGGGGCAACAGAGAGGCCACCCATACGCTGAGGGCCATGGCGCCCAGCGCCCGGAACACCACCGAACCCTGAGGCCGAAACCCAGTGACCTTCTGGAGTCGGAAAAAAGCTGAGCCCAAAATTGAGGGCATGGGTCACCAGGAAGCTGAGGTAATAGCCCCACAGCCCAAACCGGGGCAACAGCAGCCACAGAAACACCACGTCCAGAAAGGATGTCACCGTGTTATACCGGACGCACGCCACCTGCTGGCCCATCCCCTTCACATTGGCGTCGGTGACGGCATCCACATAGAGCATGGGGAGCCAGGAGGGCAAAAATACCGCAGCCGCTGCCGCCCCACCAGGGGATTGTCAAAGAGCACCATCCCCAAAGGCTCTGCCGCCGTAAACAGGACGCCACCGGCCGCCAGACCATACAGCAGAGCCACCCGCAAGCTCCGTCCCGTGAGATACGCAATCCGCTTTCGCCGCTCCCCTGCGGCGCATCGGGACATCTCCGGCACCAGCAGCTCCGCCAGGGAGTACAAAATGGACGCCGGGAACATGAGCGTAGGGAACACCATGCCGCACACCACCCCGTATTCTGCCAGGGGCTCTGTCGAGTGGGGGGAAACAGCCCCAGCCGCCGGGGGGACGATCAGATTTTCCACTGTGGAGATTCCCATCCGCAGATCGTCGGCCAGAGCCAGGGGCAGGGCCACCCGCAGCAGCCGCCCCGCCACGGGAACCGGCTCCTCCCGCCGGTCCGGAAGCCGGTTTTCTTCCCGGCCCCGCAGAATCAGAAGGGACAGCAGGGTCACCAGGGGAGGCAACGCTGCTGCCCCCCCCACCACGGCGCAGCCCCAGAGGCCCGTCCAGGATCCCCATCGGCCCAACGGGTGAGGAGCGCCACGGTCACCGCCATGGAGACCCCTTGCTCCAAAATCTCCACCGCCACCAGCTCCCGAATCCGGCCGGCCGCGGTGAAATACCCCGTCATGACGCCGCCCAGGCACACCACCGGCAGGCAAGCGGCAAAAATCCGCAACGCCGCCAAGGTCCGGATGTCCCCAATCCAATGCTCCGCCACCAGCGGCGCACCAACATATACCAGCAGCGCCACGGCGGTGCTGAACAGAAAGCTATACAAAAACAGGCCGACAGCACATGCCGGACCCCATGCCGGCGGTTTTTCCCGATCTCCTCTGCCGTCAGATACATGGCGGAAGTCCGGATGTCTCCCATCCCGGCAGTCATCGCCAGCATGGACACCGACAAGACCAGCTGCAGAAGACCAATCCCTGCCGCCCCGATTTGCCCGGATAAGTACACCTGGAAACCCATGGACACCATGCGCAGAGCCAGGTTGGCTCCGGTGAGCAGACAGGGCGCTGTAAAACATTGTACCAGTTCGACGCATGTCCTCACCTCGGTTTACTATATGGGGGACAGGCGTGAAAACTGCCTGACAGGCGGAAATCTTCCAGCCTGCGCAGGCGCATCCCTCAGCAGGCGGCGCACCCAGTCCATCATGCACTCCGCAACGTGTACCGCCAGCGGCAAGATACATCGGCGCAAAAATGGCCCGCTGCAAACATTCGCTTGCGGCGGGCCATGGAGATTCATTTGCAGGTCTGTCAGGCCCGCTTGGGGGCACTGGGAAGTGGGTCAGGCTTCCTCCGTCTGCTCAACGGTAATCTCGGAGAGTTGAAGACCGGGGTTGCGGCGGCAGGTGAAGTCGATGGCCCAGAAGCTGGTGAAGACCAGGAGGCTCCGGCCCCGATAGTCCTCCAGAAGCTCCGCATCAGAGCCCAGGTTCAGGTCCTGGAGGTCCCCGGGATAGCTGTCAATGAGCCGCAGCTCCTCATAGGGCAGGTGATCCATTCGCAAATCCACTCCATACTCATTCTTCATCCGGTATTGGAAGACGTCAAACTGCAAGACGCCCACCACGCCCACAATCACCTCTTCCATGCCGGAACCCGGCACCTTGAAGATCTGGATGGCGCCCTCCTGTGCAATCTGCTCGGTCCCCTTTACAAATTGCTTCCGCTTCATGGAGTCTTTGGCAGAGACCCGGGCAAAAATGCTCCGGGGCAAAGGTGGGAATGCCGGAGAATCGGAACTTCTTCCCAGGGGTCGTGATGGTATCGCCAATGGAGAAGATGCCGGGTCAAACACGCCGATGATGTCCCGGCGTAGGCCTCTTCCACATTCCCGCTCAGCGGCCATGAGCTGCTGGGGCTGACTCAGGCGCATTTTTTGTTGCCCTGGACGTGGAAGACCCGGCCTCCCGCTCATACTTGCCGGAGCAGATCCGCAGAAACGCCAGCCGGTCCCGGTGGGCCTTATTCATATTCGCCTGAATCTTAAATACAAAGGCGGAAAAGTCCGGGGAGAAGGCATCCACCACCCCGCTGTCTGCAACCCGGGAGGCGGGGGGCGGGGGTCATCCGGAGAAACTCCTCCAGGAAAGGCTCCACGCCGAAATTGGTGAGGGCGGAGCCAAAGAACACGGGGCTGAGGGTCCCGGCCCACCTCCTCCAGGTCAAAGTCCCGGCCTGCTCCCAGAAGCTCCACCTCGTCCATGAGCTGGCGGTGCTTGCCTTCGCCCAGCAGGGTCGCCACATGGGGATCGTACAGGTCAATCTCTTTGCTTGCCCGCCCGGTTCTTCCCGGCGGCGCCAGAGGAGAAGAAGAGCAGCTGGCTGCCCTGGCGGTCGTAGACCCCTGGAACTCCTTGCCAGAGCCGATGGGCCAGTTCATGGCATAGGTCTCAATGCCCAGCTCCCGCTCCAGCTCCTCCAGCAGGTCAAAGGGATCCTTGGCCTCCCGGTCCATCTTGTTGATGAAGGTGAAAATGGGGAATGTGCCGCATGGCGCAGACCTTGAAGAGCTTCCGGGTCTGGGCCTCCACACCCTTACCCATCAATGACCATGACGGCGGAGTCCGCCGCCATCAGGGGGTGCGGTAGGTGTCCTCGGAGAAGTCCTGGTGGCCGGGGGTGTCCAGGATGTTGATGCAGTAGCCCTCGTACTGGAACTGCATGACGGAAGAGGTGACCGAGATCCCGCGCTGTTTTTCAATCTCCATCCAGTCGGACACAGCGGCCCGGCGGTTTTCTTGCCCTTGACCACACCGGCCTGGGCAATGGCTCCGCCATAGAGCAGGAACTTGTTTTACCGGCGTCGGGATGGGAGATAATGGCAAAGGTCCGGCGGCGGCTGATTTCTTCTGATAACGTTGGCATAATGGTTTCCCTCCATAGTTTTGAAACATGCAGTGGGGAGAAAAGCTATGGATGAAAGCTGGAATCCATGGGAGCCTCCTAAAACTTGAAAATTGTGAAACAAATCAACTTAGTTTACCACAGATTTCCACGGTTTACAAGTGGAGTTCTTGCAATTTGCATAGGGGACTGGTATAATGGTCCCAAGGAACGAGGACTTTGTCAAACCGCCCCAACCGGCCATGGCCGTTCCCACGCTTGGAGCCCAACCATGGAAGGCCGATTGGTGCGTCGCAAATGAAGGAGTTTGTCAATGAATGATTTTCTGGATATTTTGCTTCTGGCCAGCTTTACCGTTGGGGGCGTATACAGCCTCTGGACAGCGGTGCAGATGCGGAGCTGGAAGGAACTGAAGCCCAATAAATTCATCTATCCCAACGGCTGTGATCCAAAAGATTGTAACAATCCAGACGGCTTCCGGGCGTTTATGCAGACCAAAACCCTGATTTTTGGCGTGTTATGCCTGGCCACAGCTCTGGCCTTTCTGGGCGGAACCTACCTGCACTTCTGCCCGGACGAGATGATCTGGGCTGCTTTTTGCCCTGGGGCTGGGGGCGGTTGCGGTATATTTTTCCGCCATTCGCCGGGCCAGTACCAAATTTTGGTCAGGTGTCCGCCATGAACCTGGATTGTATTCATCACGTAGCGATTCTTGTCTCCGATTACCAGGCTGCCCTGGCATTCTACCGGGACAAGCTGGGCCTGCCCCTGCTCCGGGATGTGGACCGCCCGGCTCAAGGAGACCGGATTCTCACCCTGGGGCTTTCCCAGGGGAACTGGAGATTTTCGTAAAGCCTGACGCGCCCCCGCGCCCGGTAAACCCGGAAGCCCGGGGCCTGCGCCACCTGGCCTTCCGGGTGGCCTGCGTGGAAGACACCGTGGCGGCCCTGGCACGCCTGGGCATTGCCTGCGATCCCATCCGCATGGACCCTTACACCCAGAAGCCCATGACCTTCTTCTATGACCCGGACGGGCTGCCGTTGGAGTTGCATGAGTAGGGTTCGGTGGTAAAAACCTGGTATGTCGCTCAGTTCCTCACATAATGTGTGGTGAGGTGGAGGGGGCTGAGCTATGGAGTTGAGTTTGATGGAAAAGAAAATGATTGAAGACAAGGTGAGTGAACTTCTGAATGAAATCGGCTATCGCCCAGATCGTGATACTTATGTGGATGTGGTGGGCTTTGTCCGGAAGCATGGGTTTGTGGTTGGCAATGCCTTGCTGGATGACGAGGAAGACGGTTTTTTGGCCATTTGGCAGTCCGCAGAGAGAAATCACAAAGCCAGGTACCGCCGAATATCAGAAAGTAATCGGGGTCAATGTAGAGCGCGAATTGGGCTGGAAGCGGTTTATCATTGCCCACGAATTCGCACACTCCATCCTCCATTACCAGAGGGGCGGATTTACCTGCACCGAGAGCATACAAAAGGGAAAAATGCGGATGAAAACGATGCAGATTATTTCGCGGCTGCACTGTTGATGCCACGGAATTCATTCAGACGGGTCTATACGGAACTGACACAGAAGGGGCTACATAAAAAAGACAATCTGTTCGCAACTCGCCCGTGAGTATGGCGTACCTTTGGAAAGTGTCACCCGCCGGATCGAAGAAATTAAAGTGTAGAATTTAAGCTTGAAGGAAGTTACTATGGATACTTTGGAGACAAGCCAGAGAGAAATTGGCGATTTGGTACACGGGCTGATACTCGAAGATGTCAAGCAGGACAGCGATCTGGATTACAAAGACCCGTTTGTAACCCTGCAGCAGAAAAACGAGATCAGAAGATCACAGAGCTTCGACCGAGTATGTAAATTTCTATAAGAAAAAGGTCAGACACAGCACCATTTGCCGCTATCTCATTTTGACCCCCTGTGTCTTGATCATCCTTGGGTTCGCCGTTCTGCTGGGCTACTTTGCACTTCGGATTGTCCATCTTTGCGGCGCCTCTGGAAATTGGGGACTTGGTCGCCTTCGTGACTGCCTGCGTGTCTTTTTATTTCCCTCATCATTGGACTGCTGACCATCATCACCAAATACTTCTTCCCTGAAAATGACGAGCAATATATTACAGCAATTGTAGAGGCAATTCAAAAAGAACGACTTGGAAAACAAGCGTGAAAATGCCAAACACGAACAGAGCGCGCCATCCGATTCTTTGGAAGGACCGCAGTTTTGAATCCATATGCATGCGCCGGGAAGGGGTGGCCATAGAGGCCAGCCTTCCCGGCGTCTGATTATAGATAAGTAATTAGCCCACTTTCTTCCGGTGCCGCCAGACGCCCCACATGCGGAAGGCCGTGGAAACCAGGAGAATGCCAACCGCCAAGGTACCCGCCAGAGCGCCAGTGTGAAGGCCGTACCGAATGAACGCATCGGTGTTGCCCCGGACGGCGTAATCCATGGTGTAATAGATGTCCGCACCGGGGACCAGGGGGGAAAGAGGGCCACCAGAAGATACGAGGTGGCAGGGTATTTCCGAACCCGGGCCATAATCTCAGAATAGACGGAAAGCGCAGCCGCCGCAAGAAAGAACGCGGTGAGGTCAGACACCCCCAGATAGCAGAACAGCCGGTATGACAGCAAGCTGAAAATTCCACCGACGATACACAGGAACATCCCAGAGCCATGAAGGTTCAGCAGCATACAGAACCCCGTGCTTCCCACAAAACACGCCAAACACTGCATCAGAAGACCATACTGATCAGAGCGCCAACGGCATCTACATTGTGGGCCAACCCGGCAGTCGCCAGCCCATGGGCCAAAAAAAAAGGCCAAGACAAAACCGGCGCCCACAGTCTTGAAAAACAGATTGGCATGGAGCTTATTCATAAAGTACAGGCACAGCCCTGTGGCCACGCCGCTGAGGCCGGCACACAGCGCATCCAGCATGGTCCCACGGAAGAAGACGGAGAACCCTGCCGCAGACAGAAAGTACGCCATCAGGAGCGTGGGAAAGCGGTAGGTTTTTCGTAGCCTGCTTCTCCGCCTGGAGCATGGCCATGGCCTCCTGCACCGGCGGCTTCTCCCGGCAGATCCTGCGGCACAGGCCACTGTAGCGTTCCATGCCATCCAGGTCCGTGGAACTATCTGCGGCCCGGTGCATACGGGTTATATCTTTGCTACTCCGCCGTTTCCAGGCTTACGATGATACAGCCGGGAATGGAAAACGCCGCCCCTGCACACCGTAAGCCTCCAGCAGGCGGACAACGGCCTCCTCTACCCGGTAGGTTTCCGCACCGCAGTTTTGGAGCTGAAACGCCAGATCCACAGTGAGATCCAGCAGCTCTTCATAATTCATGGGATCACTTCCAGGATCAAGATGGACGCCGGGTCCGCCCCGGCGCCGAAGAGAGTATAACAACCCTTCATACAAAATACAAGGGGGAATTTTCCGCAAAAACAGCCCGTAGGCAGGGGAAAATTTGTAGCGTTTGCGTGAACAGCAAGTCAGCGCCCCACCCTATGTACCCCAATTGGCCGAGCGGCGTCGCCTGTACCAAATCGTCCCCACCCCACAGACATACCGTTACCGCTGCTTCAGCAGGGCCTCTCCCGCCTGGTTTATTGCGCCCGCGCCCACCGAGAGAATGACGTCATCCGGCCGGGCAATGCGGCGGAGATAGGTGGTGACTTCCGGCAGCGTTTCAAAATACACGGCGCCGGGAACTTGATTGGCCAGGTCCCGGGAGGAAATGCCCACCGTGTTCCGCTCCCGCGCGGCATAAATTTCTGCCAGCACCACCTGATCCACCGTACGCGGCTCCCGGACGAAATCGTCGAAGAGGGCGGCTGTGCGGGAATAAGTATGGGGCTGAAACGCCAGCACAATGCGGTGATACCCCATGGCCCGGACGGCGGCAATGGTGGCGTGGAGTTCCCCGGGATGATGGGCATAATCGTCATACACGTCTGCGCCGCGGTAATTGCCCTTGAATTCCAGGCGGCGGCCAGCCCCCGGAAGGACTCCAGACCCCGGGTCACTGCATCGCCGGGAATCCCAGGCTCCATGCCACGGCGGCGGCAGCCAGGGCGTTGGCTGCATTGTGGCGGCCAAAGACGTTGAGCTGGACGCTGCAGTAAAAGCGGCCATCGCAGATGACCTCAAAGTCCCGCCAGTCCTGGGAATATCCCCGACCGTGGACCTGATTGTGCTCTGAGATGCCAAAGGTGGTCAGCGCCAGGCCCTTCAGGGCCTCCATGGTGTTGTCGTCGTCTCCGTTGGCCAGAATCCGCCCCTGTCTCCCGGGGAACCAGCTGGGAGAACTTCCGGAAGGACTTTTGGATGTCTGCCAGGTCATGGAAATAGTCCAAATGATCCGCTTCGATGTTCAATACCACCGCCATGGTGGGGGAAAAAAGTTCAAAACGAGTCGCAGTACTCACAGCTCTCCAACACAATGGAATTTCCCTTCCCCACCCGGTGCCCGGCGTGGAGAATGGGCAGGTACCCGCCAATCATCACCGTGGGATCCCACTGAGCAGCCAGGAGGATGTGGGTCACCATAGAGGTGGTGGTGGTCTTGCCATGGGTGCCGGAGATGCAAATCGCATTTTCATAGCTCTGCATCAGCACGCCCCAGGCCTCTGCCCGCTCAAAACGGGGATCCCCGCAGCCCGGGCGGCGGCAATCTCCGGATTGTCGTTGTGGGCGGCGGCCGTGCGGATGATGCAGTCCGCGCCCTGGATGTTTCCGGCGCTGTGGCCGATGAAGACCCGGATGCCCTGGGCCCGAAGCTCGTCGGTGGAAACGGAGGCGTTCATGTCGGAGCCGGTGACCTGAAGGCCCATCCCCTGAAGTACCAAGCCCAAAGGGCGCATGGAGACACCGCCGATGCCCACCAGATGGACCCGCTTTCCAGGAGTCAAAAATGTACGGATTTTATTAGTACGAGCAGCCATATTGAAACTCCCTGCTTTACAATCGATTTTGGTTCGGCTTTCTATTATATCGTAGCCGCCCTGGGTTTACAAGTGATTTTTTCCCGTGGAGAAATTTTTCCTGGAGCAGGGGCAGGGCACAAACAATGCGCCGCAGCGGGGCAGTCCGTGGGGACTGCCGGCACTGCGGCGCATGTGCATCATCATCAATCTCTGCGAAGGGCCTCGATGGGGTTGAGGTTGGCTGCCTTAACTGCAGGCAGAAGACCAAATATCACACCGATCAGGGTGGAGAACACCACAGAAATCACAATGGCCGGGATGCTGATTGCCACAGGAATGGAGTTGAGCCTGGAAATCAGCTCCGCCAGCCCCACACCGCTGAGCACTCCCACCAGGCCGCCCATACAGGTGAGCACGGCGGCCTCTGTCAGGAACTGCCACAGAATCCGGCGACGCTTGGCGCCCAGGGCCTTCTTCAGGCCAATTCACTGGTCCGCTCTGTGACGGACACCAGCATAATGTTCATAACGCCGATGCCGCCCACCAGAAGCGAAATGCTGGCGATCCAGATGAGCTGGCTGTTGGTGGCGTTGCTCATCTCCTGGAGCTGCTGGGCCTGTTGCAGCAGGTCCTGGCTCTGATAGACGAAGGCGGTCCCATAGCTGTTGTCGTCGAGTTCCTCCTCTCCCGCAATTTCCACCTCCGCGCCACCGATCTCCACCGGTATGCCCCCTCCTTGGGAAGCGGAAGCGCTGGCGGAAATCTGGCTGGCGGTGAGGGCGTCGGCTACGTTCTTCCCCCGCCCGGGTCATGGCGTCGGTGCTGGTGGCCCGGACCGCCACCGACTGGGGCTCGTCAAACTGGTAAATGATGGGCCAGGCGCTATCCGGCAGGAAGATGGAGCCGGAAGAGGTGTCTGCGTACAGGTTATAATCCTGCATGGTCTCAATCTTGGGCGTAAAGGTCTCCATTTTGGCCACCACACCTACCACGGTAAAGGTGTCTCCCTTGATTTCCACAATCCGCCCAATGGAGTTCCCCTCTGGGAAGAGGCTGGCGAGCGGCTTTGGCATCCAGGATGATCACCTTGCGGTATGCCTCGTAGTCTGAGTCCAGGAAGCCCCGGCCATTGGTCAGTTGGTAGCCCTGCACCTGGAAAACGCCCGGTCAATGCCGTAGATGGAGCCGTTAAAGGCAGTGTTCTGGTAATACACCTGGTCCGCATTGGACCGGGACCGGTAGAAGGAGACCTGCTCCACCCCGTCCAGCTTCTCCAGCTCGTCCCTGGTCGCCTCCTCAATGGTGCGCACGCCCTCGGGAACGGCATTCCAGCTCATGTCATACGGGTAATCCGATCCGTTCTGATTGGTGCCCTTAATGGTGGACACAATGGTGATGATGGAGGCAATGCCGATGATAATACCCAGCATCGTCAGGAAGGAGCGCATTTTGTGGCCCCAAATTCCTTGAAACGCCAATCTGATATTTTCCATTTGGGAGCCTCCTTAATAGTACTGATACAGGTCGCTGAGGTTTTGGACTTCGGTAGGAGCCCCCTCTTTTACCCCATAGGGGAAGGCGATGTAATCCCCCTGGTCCATGCCGCTGTAGATCTTGGTGTAGCTGCCCCACAGGGAGGGGCCGGTTTTGACCTCCCGCTTCTCCAGGACGCCGTCTGCGCCCTGCACATAGACATAGCTCTTCCCCTCCTCGGTGCGAATAAAGGCGGACTGGAGGTAGAACCCGTTGTCCACTTCCGTGGTAGAACCGTAACTCACCTGGACATAGGTACCGGCCTCCAGGTTTTGAGATTCGTCCACAGAGACGGTAAAGGGATAGTAAGACACGCTGGGGTTGCCGTCGCCCCGGTAGTAGCCGTCGGAGGTCGGATAATCGCCAATGGCCGTAATGGTACCCTCACAGTTCGCCCCAGTGCTCCAGGACATGATCTGGACGGTTTGCCCAATCTCCAGGCTGTCCCGATCCAGCTCGCCCACAGACGCCTGGATGAAGAAACCACCGCCGCCGGAGACCTTCACCACCGGTTCATTGTTGGCCAGGGCCTCCTCTGGGTTCAGGACGGACACCACATAGCCGTCGATGTCGCTCTTCACTTCGCCGTTGTCGAATTCCTTCTTCATGATCTTGTATTCGGCCTCGGCCATTTTGATGTCGAATTGCAGCGGCTGCTTGATCTCCGCCTCCTTGTCCGCGCGCATCTGGGCAATCTCGTTGGAGGTGTAGCCGCTGTTCATGTTGACATCGCGGCGCCGGGCTACCGGAGCTGCCGGTGGGCTGGGTGGGAGCGGGCGTTGTTTGCTCTCATCCACCTGGAAGAAGGTGAAAGAATACCGCACGATGGTCACTGGCTCCGTCGGTGTGGTAGGCTTTGGGTCTGTGGATCTGGGCCCGTGGGATCTGTTGACGGTTCCGGTTCCGTGGGATCTGTCGATGGATCCGGTTCCGTGGAAGGATCCGGATTGTCGGAAGGTTCATTAGAAGGGTTATTGGACGGATCTTGAGAAGGATCCGCCGTCACGTCCGTAAGCAGGTGGACGCCATAATTCCCTGCCTCCTGCTGGGAGGCTGTGGAAACTGCCGGCGCGGAAATTGTCTCCTCTGTTGCCTGGAAGAACACACCCGTGCGGCTGAGGACGGTTCCGGCTGCTTTATCACTCCGCCGGACCTCCAAAATGGTGTACAGCTCCTTGGCGCTTCCCAAGAGCTCTGCAATGAATTTGTCGTTGAACACCTGGCTTTGGCGAACCCAGATAATCTTGGGATCCCCTGATGTACCGGTCCCCCCAGCTCCATGAATTGTCTCTCCCCCAGCTCCTCTTTGGGCTTCACAGATCCGGAAGCGGTGGTGGAGGGCTGGGTGGTGCTGGGCTTGGTCGTCGTGGGTTTTGGGGTAGTATAGGAGATCGGCTTCATCTTCTTAATGCTTGCCAGCTGATCCCTGGGCATCCTCCAGGCGCAGTTTCGTCCGCTGGATCTCCAAATCCTTCCGATCCAGGGGAAAAGCTGGGACAAGGTGGTGTCATAAGTAAGCAGGGTGGTACCTTTGGCAACCTTCTGCCCCTCCTGGACGTGGACCTTCGTCACCTCCTGGGTGGCGGAGAAACACCGTCTGCAGCTTATCCGTCGTCACAGGTCCGGAGGAGCTTTTTTTCATCTCCCCAGTATGTGGTAATGAGTTCATTGGAATCATAGACCCCCACCACCTTGCCAGGTTTCTGGGTGAAATACAGGGCCAGGCCACTGCCCAGAGCTGCCACCAGCACCAAGCTCACAATGGGGATCCAAATTTTCTTCTTTTTCATGGATGATCGTCCTCCTTTGGCGCATCCCCAGCAGGTGATCCAACCCAGTGGTCCGCTTTGTCTCCTGGAGATGGGATGGAGCGGCCCCATTTGACTCCAGGCCTTGTCCTGCAGCTGGCCATCCAGAATGTGGTAGATCTTGTCGGCGCAGGCGGCAATGGAGGGCTCGTGGGTGATCATCATGATGGTCATGCCCCGGTCTGCCAGATCGCGGAAAATCTCCATGATCTGATAGCCCGCCGCCGTATCCAGGGCGCCGGTGGGCTCATCGGCCAACAGCAGCTCCGGATTTCCCACAATGGCCCGGGCAATGGCCACCCGCTGGCACTGGCCGCCGGAGAGCTGATTGGGGTAAAACTGGACTCTCTCCGCCAGGCCCACAGACTCCAGCGCCGCTCTGGCCCGCTCCCGGCGCTCCTTCTGGCCCACACCGGCATAGAGCAGGGGCGCGCCATTGTCCAGCGCCGTCATCTTCGGCAGCAGGTAAAAATTCTGAAATACAAAGCCAATGTGCTTATTCCGGATCTCCGCCAGCTGGTTGTCGTTCAGGGTGCTCATGTCCTGATCTTTCAACAAATACTGGCCGGAGGTGGGCAGGTCCAGACAGCCCACCAGGTTCATAAGCGTGGTCTTTCCGGAGCCGGAGGGGCCCATAATGGCGATATAATCCCCCTGCTCCACCTGAAGGTTCACATTTTTCAACACCGGCACCAGGTTTTTTCCTCGGGTATAGTCTTTGCAGACGTCGCGTAATTCCAAAATCATGGCTTCAGCCCTCCAGGTCGCCGTCCGAGGCGGTGCCTCCGGCTCCGTCGGGATTCAGCGTACCGCTTGCCGCCAGTCCCGGAGGTGGGCAACGGCGTTGGCTCCGTGTTGGCAACGCTCTCTCCGCCCAGCTCCTCTGTGGGAGCCAGGATGTTGGCATTCTCCCCTTCCTCATCAGGGAGAGGAACTACGTCCAAATTGTCCTGGCCGTCCGGGAGGATGTCGATGCCGGGCCTCCAAGCCCGCAGGATCTCCTGGAACTCCCCTTGGGAGTCGTCTCCGGTGGCTTCCTGACGCCTCGGCAGGGTCATGGGTCGTAACGGCGCCGGCAACGCAGGTCTCACTGGGGAAGGCAATGTAGTCTTCAGCGGTCAGACCTTCCAGAATTTCATAGGCCATCTGCATCTCATCATAACCGCCCAGGGTCACATACCGCTTCTCCAGCCGGTCCTTGCTGTTGGCAGCCCAGACATAGGGGTCGCCCTGCTCCTGGTCTGCGCTTGCAGGCTCTTCATAGCAAAGATAATACTCCGGCAGCCAGAGTCCGCTGCTGGCAGTTTCTCCACCGGCCAGCTCCATGTAAACGTGCTGGCCCAGCATCAGGCCGTCTGCGCTGCTCAGCTCGACGTAGAAGGGATATTTGCTGGAATTGCCCATCTCGCCGGCGTCCATACCGCCAAAACATGGCGTTGGGGTTGGACTGGGTGGCGCTCTCCAGATCGATGAGGCTCACCGT
>VOFI01001574.1_pt1 | contig 25585 bp, 42 predicted proteins | sample 5384131 | NCBI WGS metagenome assembly VOFI01 (sample SAMN12384728, study PRJNA508395) | human gut metagenome | isolation source: healthy gut H | host: Homo sapiens | reverse complement strand
GATCTTCTCGCCGGGCGCATCCTCCACCGCTATGGCCTCAAAGGGAGTCCCCGCGTCGGTCAGGGGGGATCACCGCCGCGATGCCCCGGTTGTCGGAGACATAGAACTCCAGACGGCGGGTGTCGGCATAGGGATTGTACAGGTAGGCGATCGTCGGTGTAGAGCACCGGAGCTTCATTGTCGATGTACACCGGCACGGTCAGACCGTCATCCGCCACATTATCGCCGTCATCCAGGTAAGTCTGGACCGTCAACTTCAGCTCGGTGCCCGTCCGGGCGGGTCGTCGTCAAAGCCGTAGAGCTCACACTGGTCGGAGACGATCATGGGGATGCAGATACCGTAGGCGCTGTAGTAGTAGCTCTTGCGCACCAGATAGGCGGCCGTGTCGAACAGGGGTCTCTCCGGTGGTCTCGTTGGTCCAGGTGAAGTCCACTTCCCTGGCGTTGCGCATCATACTGAGATAGATCTCACTGACCTTGTCCAAATAGCCATCCCCGTTGACGGACAGCACGTTGTGGGCCGGATCATATTCCTCATAGAGGTACGGGTTCAGACCCAGACCGCTATTGGAGGAACCGAAGTCGGTGAAAATTACATTGAGATACCGGTTGAACTCGGGATAGTCCTCATAATACCAGCCGGAGTCAAAGATGCGGGCGTCGCCCAGTCGCCGTAGAAGCCCATGAAAGGCAGGCCCAGATCCACGGTGTTGCCGCCCTGGGCGTACAGACGGATGAAGCCGTCCACGTAGATGCCGTTCTCATAGTAGGCATCCATGTAAGCCTTGTCATTACCGGACAGGGCGACGGTGACATAAACGGTGGCAGCACGCCGCTGGCGGGAACCTCCACCACATCCAGGGGCGGTGAAGCCGTCCTGCACCAGCTCATAGAGCTTCTGCACATCGGCGGTATTGGTCTTGCCGTCATTGTTCAGGTCATAGCCGTTTTTCACATCGCTCAGGCCATTCACGGCGTCCAGCAGAGCCTGAACATCGGCCAGGTCGGTCACGCCATCGCCGTTGTAGTCATATTGGATGGGCAGGTCCCCGGTTTTGGTGTCGAAGGTCACGGCGGCCTCCAGGTTCCGGGAGGTCTCACCCATGAAGTAGTAGCCGTAATCGGCGTAGGCCAGGTCCACCTGATCTGTCATGGCGGAGCCGTCCAGGGCGTAGGTCTGCACCTCGTCCGTCAGGTTGTGGATCTCAAAGGAGAACCGGTACACGCCGGTGCGGTCATCGTCGTCCCCAAAGGAGACCTTGGGGTGTCGCCCTGCACGGTCAGGTAGGCGGGGCTGGTGATGGCTTGATACACGTTGGCCGTACCTGCGCCCTGCTTCCGGGGAATACAGCGTGCCGCTGGGCTCTGCCATAGGCTCGGCGGTGCTCATGAGCAGGGCCTCCGCCACGGTGTGGGCCTGGGCGTCAGTCAGGTCGTACTTGTCCCGCAGGTACTGCAGCACCAGGGCGCTCATACCGGTGATATGAGGTGCGGACATGGAGGTACCGGACATTGTGCCGTAGGTGCCGCTGTCCCGGGTGGAGTAGATGTTGCCACCGGGCGCGGTAATATCCGGCACCAGTTGCAGATCGGGGGTCACGCCCCAAGAGGAGAAATCACTCATCTGCCCGGCTAGGGCGCTGCTGGTCACGATCATGTCATCGGCAGGCTGCACCGTCAGAGTGCCCTGGCCGTTGACGGCCTTGTCGGCCAGCAGCTCGCCGGCGGCCTTGGATACAAACACATTGGGGAAAGGCCGGCATCCTGCATGGAGATGGTCTTTGCTGCCCTCCACATTGTCATATACGACACAGGCGATGGCGCCGGCGTCGTAGGCGTACTGCTTTGCTTATCCGTAAAGGCCAGCTCGCCTCTGGAGATCACAGCCACCTTGCCGGCCACATCCAGACCCTCATAATCCTCCTGGCTGCCGTAACCGGGGACCATTACATAGGTCAGAGTCTCCCCCGCCAGGTCGGTGAAGGGATAGGCCGCCACATCGGAGAAGGGGATCTCCTCCCCGTCCACGGTCAGGTAGTTGCACATGAGGGACACGTTCTCCTGGCTGGCCACCACCGTAGCACCCACATAGCTGGCGGGAGAGGACACCATGCCGCTGTCCGGATCCTGGGTCAGGTTCCGGTCCGTGCCGAAGTTGTTGCCGCTGGCGGCGGAGGCCGCCGCTGTTGCCAGCGGAGATGGAGGCGATCATATCGCTGTCCAGGATCTTGTCGTAGATTTCGTTAATGGTCTCGCCCTCATCGGTGAAACCGGCGGGAGAGCCCAGGGACATGTTCACGGCGTCCACATTCAGCCGGTAGCAGTCCTCTAAGGCGGCCATGATATCGTCGAAGTAAGCGCCGCCGTTCACGCCGAAGACTTTCATAACCAGGATCTGGGCGTCCGGGGCCACGCCAACCACATCGGTACCCTCGGTGGCGTTGGCAGCGGCGATACCGGCCACATGGGTGCCGTGGTCGCCGGCGTAGTCATTGTCGTGGGTCACATCCAGGGACCTGTCCACATAGTTGAAGCCGTAGGGGGACCTTCTCGCTGCGGTATAGCACGTCCGCCGTCAGCTTCACGGCGCTTTTTGGACAAAGTACAGATCGTAGGCGTTCAGGGATTCCAATACACTGGCAATCCCCTCCTGGGTCCGGCTATCCCCCGTCAGCTGGGGCGCAACAGCGAAGGAGGGATGATCCAGGTCCAGGCCCGTATCGATGATGGCGATGCGCATGCCCTGGCCGGTGTAGCCCCAGGTTCTCCCAGGTCATGGCGGAGCCCACCGTGTCCTTGGTAGCGTACATATTGGGCTCGGCGGCGGGGTCCGTCATGTCCTCGGGCAGGTCGTACTGGGGGGCCACGAAGGCGGACTTCACGCCGGGCAACTGCCGGATCTCCTCCAGAGTCCCATAGGGAACCTCCAGAGCCAGGCCGCTGACCGCCACGTTGTAGCGGTACTTCACCTGCACCGGCTCGTCCACGATCTTCTCTATGCTCTGGATGACGGTCTCCTGCCGCCGGACCAGAGTCTCAATCTGACGCGCCACGCCGGTGCCGTTGGCGGCGATCTGGGTGGTGGTGAAGCCATGATCCAGCAGGCTCTTGTCCTCCAGGACCACGATCACACGGACGGATTCGGCGTCGTCATAGGGGACCTGCTCCACAGTCTCCTGGGACTGCTGCAGCTTCAGGTCCACGCCGGGGTTCTCCACTTCCTTGGCCGTCACCGTCACAGGCTCCGCCTGCACCGGCTGATTGGCCTCCAGGGCCTCGGCCAGCCCGGCTGCGGAGACTCCAGCTTCTCCGCCTCAGGCGCAAGGGCCTGGGTCTGTGCGGATTGGACGGAATTGAAATTGGTGCTCTCGGAAACCTGCACCCGGTCTCTCTCCGCAGCCAGTGCGGAGACGGAAGCAGAGTTGCCACCATGCAAAAAAAACCAGCAGAAGGGAAAGGATTCTGTTTTTCAGCTTCATTTACAATTCCTCCTCTCAAAGTCCGTCATAGCGTACCAGAATGGCGGCAGCCTCGGCGCGGGTTGCATTCCCTCTGGGGCAGAGTTGCCCGCCGGGATAGCCCTTCAGCAGACCCTCAGCCACGGCCCAGGCCATGGCCTCTTCGGCCCAGCCGACCACCTTGGCGGCATCGCTGAACTTGTTCAGGTCGACCCGGGCAGTCACATCCCGGCCTGTCGCCTCTGCAAAGCGGTACAGCATGGTGGCGGCCTCCTGCCGGTCCAGCAGCTTGCCGGGGGCGAAGCTGATCTCGCTGACGCCCCGGGTCACGCCGGTCTTCACAGCCCAGGCCACGGCGTCGGTGTAGTAGCGGTCCGCTTCCACATCGGTGAACTTGGTTTCTACATCCTCCACGGCGGGAGAACCGGCCATCCGGTACAGAACGGTGACAAACATGGCCCGGTTCAGCTTCCCCTGGGGGACGAAGGTGGTCTCGGTCACGCCCTGGAACAGGCCAGCGTGATAGGCCTTCAGGATGTCCTCCTCCTCCGCCCAGTGGCCGCCGATGTCTGTAAAGGGGTTGTAGGCCACGATGGCGGAGCCCTCCGCCACCGCCACGGCATCGTCGCCCGCATAGGCTTCCGGAGCCTTGGCGGTGAGGGTCACATCCTCCGCCGCCGCGAACCCGGAAGGTCAGCCCGCAAAGACGGCGGTCTCCTCCCCGGTCAGGTGGCTGCCCACCCAGGCCAGAGATACCTCGCCCGCGGTCTCTTTGTTGACGCTGGCCGCGCCGCAGGACAGGAGTACCTGGGCGTCCTCCAGGGTGGCAGCCTTTAGGGTCGTAGGCCACGGAAATGCGGCCGTTGGTCAGCCCTTCCGCGCCTGCAAATACACAGTTGCCTCGATCTTACTGTCCCGAAGCACTGTTGAGACAGTCAGACAGGCACTGCCGCTCCCAGCGTCCGCCGCAAAAGCGGCCGTGGTCATGGAAAGCACCAGGACCAACGCCAAAAGCAATGCTCTGATTCTCGTTTTCACATGTGTCATCCTTTCTTTTTTGTTTTGATACATCAAAACCGGAGGCTGCAGTTTTGGAGCTTCCGGAAGTATCCGTGTGCCGCGCGTCTTTCGCGTACCTTTTGATAGCTTGCTAAAGTTTTTTGCCATAGAACTCCTCCTATGCGTCGTTTTCAGGCACGTGGGGAAACCTGCTAAATAAAGCATAGCATAAGACTTAACGAAGGGAAAGAGCTCTGTTTTAAAATATCAACCTGTCTCCCCTCCTTTAAAGTAGGCATTTTCTGCTCAAATTTTGAAAGTCCCCCGCCGGAAACCGGCGGGGGACCTCCCTGGAGCATGCAAACCCTAGGTCCCACAGCGGCGGGACGGTCAATCGTTCAGATAGGTGGACCGCAGGACGTCGTAGGCCTTTTGATACTGGCGGTTGGCAGTATACCACTCCAGAAGCCACCGGATCTGGCCGCATACAAAGCCCATGGACAGATACTTTTTCTGGTTGTGGACGCAGGTGCGCAGAGCCTCGCCGTAGGCCGGATTCTTCAGATAATGGGGTTGTCCAGGCGCATCCGCACTAGCTCGCACATCTGCTCGAAGGTCGTCCGAATGGCGTCGGCGTCATAGGACCTGGCGTCCAGATGCGTGGTACCGAAGGGGGCCTCCAGCGCCCGGTTCAGGGCCTCCCGGGCCTTGTCCTTCCGGTCCAGGAGCTCATAGCAGAGGGCCAGCTTGTGATAATACATGCCCTCCTCCCAGGGATGCTCCAGAAGGTGCCGCAGAGCCAGCTCCGGCTGGCCGTTGTTTATCTCCGCCACCGCCAGATTGTAGGAAATGGTCTGTACATCTTCCTGTCGGCCCAGGCTCCGGGCCATACGGCTGGCCAGGGCATAGTGCATTCTTGCCTGCACCAGCTGATTCAGGTTGCTGTAGCAGCTGCCAAGGTAGGCGCAGCTCTCCATCTGAACCGTCAGACTGCCCTCCCAATAGGCCTTCTCCTTTGCGTTCTGAAGGCAATTCATCGCGTTGCCATAATTTCCATCCCGCAGAAAACGCTCGCCCGCCCTCAGGAAATAATAGCTCTGATTCGCCTTGGGGAGCAACTCCTCAAACGCCCCCAGGAGGCACAGGCGCAGATTGCTCTGCCGTTCGTCCAGGGCAGGCAGAAGCTCCTTCAGCTCCTCCGAGCCTGGCCGGTGACCTGCCAGGTCAGCATCAGCCAGTCCGTCCAGAAGGGAGTAAACCGGTATTCCTCCGCCGCTTTTCCAGCTCCGGCTTCAGGGCGCTCAGGTTATCTCCGGCGAACAGGCGGTCATACCAACCCTCAAACCAGACCCCCGGCCTCCCCACAGAACTCGGGTCCTCCCGCCAGGGAATCTCCAGCCGCTGGAACAGGAGTCCCAGCACCTCATCGGTCCCTTCCACCCGGGCCTGCTCAATCCGGGACAGGTAGGACACGGCGCAAATCCCGGCACACAACCCCCGCCTGAGACCAGTTCAGCTCCTGCCGCCGCTGGCGGATGAGAATTCCCTGCAGTTTTCGATTCATACGCGCCGCCTCCGTTTTTTCCTGAAAATGAGAATATTGGTTTTATTCTATCACAGAGTTTCGCCTTTTTCCAGCCAGAAAAGCAAAAAAGCCACGGCTTACGCATGAACGGAGTTCATAGCATCGGCGAAAAAAGCATCATCATAGGCGCAGCGGCGGCGTTTTCGGGCAAGGCTGATTTTTGCGGGGTATTTTTGAGGATATTGAGCGCAATATGCCGAACGACCACCATGTTTTCCGCCGAGTGATCCTTCCGGATCCGGCTGTAGTCCTCCCGGAAGGTCATATCCAAACACCAGGGAAGAGAATTTTTGATTCCCCAGTGCTTGAGGACAGCCTCTGCGAACTCAGAAATATATTCCAGGGAAGAAATGAAGTAACGGGTGTGCAAATTGCTCCATGCGTCCTTCCCTTCATACCAATTGATCTCCGTGGTCAAGTAGTATGTTCTGGTTTCTATGTGTCCATGTCCGAAATCTATGGTCTGTTTGCTTTTTTATGTCAGAATAGTTCTGGGGTTCCTTTGCGTTGCATCAAAATATTCCTCAACTTCTTTGCAGAATGCGGGATGATTTTCTTTCAGACCCAAAACATAGTCCGCTTCTTTTTCCGTAATCTTTTTCAGTAATCACCTTCTGACAGCTCATGGCGTCCGCCGTGATGATACACCCAGATACATCAAGCATATTGAGCAGTTCCGGTACCGCAATTATTATTGGATTTTTTTCATCCGTAGCCAGCTGTCCAATCTGGAACTCATTCTGAAGCAGTTTCTGGACGCGACCAATTTTTCCACAGTGGACTTCGTGCATGGCTAAAGCAGACGGAAGACGGCGGTGCAGTGGCTGTATGAGTGGATAGATGAAAGCCGAAAGAAGCTGACGCAGTACCGTCAGAGTGTGGATATTTGCGAAGAAAAGCGCAACAGCTATTCCAAGTCCGACCACGACGCGACCTTTATGCGGGTAAAGAAGAACTATATGGGTAACGACCAGCTGCTGCCTGCCTACAATATCCAGATGGGAATCTGTGACGGATATATTGTGGTGTATGATGTTTTTCAATACGTGGCAGATTCCGACTGTTTTCAGCCTTTTATGCAACGATTTCATGAAAAATATGCATTTTATCCCAGGTATCCGGTGGCAGACGCAGGTTATGGGAACCTCAACAACTATCTGTACTGCGCTGAGCACAGTATGAAGAAGTGCATTAAATTTGATATTTATTAAAATGAAACGAAGGATAATAAATACCGTGACAATCCGTGCCGCGCCGTAAACTTCAAGGTAAATGAGGAAGGCCGGTTGGTTTGTCCCAACGGAAAGCAGTTTTACTATTCAAGAACCGCACCGGTAAAGGGCACCAGTATGGACGAACCGAAGAGTTCTACAAATGCGAAGATTGTGAAGGCTTTGCCCCCACAGGGCAAAGTGCCATAAGGGCAGCGGAAACCGCGTAATCCGGTTGAATACGGAGCTGACAGTGATCCACGAGGAGGCTCTGAGAAACCTCAATTCCATTCACGGTGCCTGCTCCGCATGAACAGGTCGATCAATTCGAAGGAACCTACGGCGAGATAAAGTCCAACCGAGGATATGAACGATTCCGCAGAAGAGGGATAAACCAGGCGATTTTGGAAATTACCCTCGTAAGCAGCGGTTTTAATTTGCACAAGTATCGCTTGAGCAGATTGACGAATAAAAAAGCTACATGACAGCCTCCAATAGATATCCACAGGATGAAATTTTTAAAATGCAGGAGCTCCCATTTCTGGAAAGCTCCTGCTGTGTTTTTTTAGGGCGTTATTTAACAGCCACAACCAGTGAAATAACGATTTGATCATATTTATTCATAATTTTCACAAACTGGCGGCTATGCCTGCTGCAGTTTAAACAGTAGCGAGCTTTTTCCTCCGTTGTCCCGGTAGCGCTGCTCTGTTTCCAGTAGCCCGGCTTTTCTCAGATCCCCTATAGCCCGACGGATGGTGGATTCGGAGTATTTGAGATCCCGGGCGATGGTGGCGATGGCGGGCCAGCAAGTATAGTCTTTCCCTGCCCGGTCATGGAGGTAGAGGTACACCGCCACCGCCCGGTGGGGCCCCGGCGGTACAGGTGGTTGAGGTTGTTCATCGTGTGTGACTCCTTTCTCAATTTTCCTTGGACGGCGCCGTCCGAAGGGGACGCCGTTCCGGGGCACCGGGCCTCTTATCCACAACCGCCCGCGCCCATGGCGAATCCTCACAGCCCACCCTCTCCTCTTTGCATTTGCGTAGGAGGAGGTGGGTATTTACCACAAATGGCTTCCACCAGCTCCGACTTACTGGCATAGGCCACCCTTCGGCTGCCCTGCTCCGGAACGGCATAAGGCTCCCAAATTGGATGCCCCAGTGGAAAAACAGCTTCAGCCCGGACCCTCATGGGGCGGCGGCCCGTTTCATCACCACAAACTGACCCCGGGGCATGGCTTTCAGCTCGTCCGGGGTCATGAGGGGCCGCTCCAGCAAACCACTTTGCCTTGTGGTCATCGGAAAGCAAGTCCAGCAGGGCCTGGAACTGGTTCCCATCCAGTGAAAGCTGTACTCCGGCTGACTGCCTGGAACGTTGCCTTTATAGGTGCTCTCCGAGCCTGTGCCGCGCTTGTGGGCGTGCTTGGGTTGGCCTTGGGGATCCACCCCACAAACACGGCGTTGTGGTAGTCGCTGGACTCGTAAATCATCCCACGCTGCACAAAAGCCTCCAGCACCTCCCGGTCAATGCGCCTGTGGCGTAAAAAGATACCCATACACCCGGCGCATGGTATCGCTCCTGGGTGGCAACACGAAGGGGACAGCCTCTTTTGGCACCGGTGGGGAGAGAATCCGCTGGCCGCCGCTGCTTCCCAGCAGAAACTCCATCGCCTCCGGGTAGGTCCTGTGATAAAACCGCCGGACGAAGTCTACGGCGTCACCGCCCACCCGGTCATACTGATGAAACCAGAGGTTGCCCCGGATGGTAACCTTCTGGCTGCCGTCCCGCCACTCCTGTTCCGAGCCAGGGCGTCTTAGCGTTTCCCCTGACTGTGGAGAAACGCGCCAGGTCTGTCTGCCGGGCCTGCTCCCGTTGCTCCTGTGAAAATGGTATGTACATAACGTTGAATCTTCCTTTCTGTTGTAAAATCTTCACCTGGGGGGGGTTCTTCTCCTGTCACCATGACAGGTGGCAGGTGTCAGTGTCGGCGCGGACTTTCTCCCCCCCTATGGGCAGACGTTCCCCCTGGTAGCAGGATCCGTTGACACAACATCCAACTAATCCCGGATGCCCTGGGCCTGCTTTTTCTCATCCAGCTGGCGCTTTAATTTCCGGTCCACATGACCTTGCTCCATGTGTCGTTCCTGCTGGATGCGGGTTTGAAGCAGCTGCCCCAGCTGCTGAAAAAAGGCGAAGAGATACCAGGGCGGCGGATCTTGATGGATACAGATTGCTGTCAGGCGGAACATCGCTTGCATAGCCGTCGGTTTGCCGGGACGGAAATCCTTCCGTCGCTTCTCCGTTGGAGAAATGCTCCGCCTGCAAATCAAATCACCATTCAGCTCTGCCTCCGGCTGCCGGCACAGCTTTATCGCCTCTTGGATGACTGCGTTGCGAATGGTCTTGAACTCCTTGTTCTGCTCCAGCGGAATCCGCTCCGGGAGGGCGTCCGTATAAGTCCCGCAAAGACAGCCTCCCCCGCTGCTCATACCAGAGGGCATATAGCTTCCGGATGCGTTCGTCCCCGGCCAGCTCTGCCACAATTTGATTCACTGTGGCTTTCAGATCCGGTTTTAGATAGCCATAGACCTTCTTTCCGGAGAACTGGGAAAGCTGACCTGCCAGCTTGAAAAGCATTCTCTCCAACTCAAGATTTTGAAACGTCCCGGCATGAATCTGCTCCACAATCTCAGACATGTTTTCCCTGCCCTGTTTGCCGCAGTTCATCCCGGTACTCGGTCTGCCTCTGGTAGATACTGCTGTCAGGACAATCTTCCACTGCCTGCCCTAAGGATCCCGGATGGTATAGGCGTCATAGGCACCGCCTACATGGGTGACCTGAATGTCCCAAAGATTTCCAATGATTTGAGCAGCTGCTTGCCGGGTCAGGCCGGTCATCTCGATCTCGATTCCAAAATTTTGAGACCTCAAATGCAATCACCAGCAGGGTCTGGCTCCTTTGTTGCTTCATTGGTTTCAGGCGCCAGTGCCTCTGCTTTTTTGGTTTTGCTTTCCTGTCCTTAGATTCCGGTTTTACCACTCCGGCCCGCAAATCCAAAAAGCCACGAACGTTAGCCGGAATCGTTTTGGCATAGAGGGTATCCACCGCCTGCTGCAGTTCCTCCTCCAGGGTGCCGCCCTTCTGCTCCAGATACAGCCGGAGGGCAGACAGCTTTTCCCCGTCATAGGAAAGAGTAATGGTTGCTTTTTTTCATGATACGTTTCCTCCTTGCGGATGTTCTGTTAGTCGTGTTGTTTCCATGGATGGTACTGCCTCCGTTGGCGCGGGTTCTTCTATGTACTGAATATAGGGAATCTTCAGCCAGTGAGTCCATGTTCCGGATAAGAGCTGGGTTTGCACCACACCGTAACGGGTGCCCATGGCCTCAATCACCTGGCCGTTTCCAATGTAGATCCCAATATGGCCCCGGTGCCAGACCGCCAGGCCGGGGATTTCAGGCATAGTATCCACAGGCCCTTTCTCAACAGCCAGCTCGTACATACTGTCGGCGTCCGTGTCCGGCATGCCGTTGGCGCCGTAGGAGATGGCGCCGCTCTCCGGGTCAAACCAGCCGTAGCCCTTGATGAGGCCGATACAATCGGCACACCGCCTGCCCAGCCAATGCTGCTCGATGAATTCGGCATAGCCACCCACTTCCTCCGGGTACTGCTCCAGCTTGTAATCATACAGAGCCTGGTCAAACACCTGACCATAGGTGCCCCACACATAGCCCCACCCGGCCTTTTCTTCCGCAATGGCCCACTGTACCAGATCCATGTTGTTTTTGTGGAGCGGTCAACGTAGCTGGAAGTGTCAATATGGACGCCCCGGACGCTTGCCATGACCTCCCGGAAGTCCTCGCCGGAAAGTGCTGTTCCAAAGGCAAAGATTGACTGCTGCAATGAGCTGCTCATCTGACTGATTCTCCGAAAACAGCCCACCAGCTTGGACACAAAGTCCTGCTGGTGGGCATAATCCTGCAGCGCCAGAACAAACAGTACCTGGGCGTCCACAGTCCTGCCGGAAAAACCTGCGGCAGTCATGGCATCCTGAATGGCATACATGGTGTCCTCCACGGCTTGCATCTGTGCTTCCTGCTCTGCGGTCAAGTTCTGTGCAATCATCTCCTGCCGCTGGGCGGTGTCAAACTCCAGGGTGCTGTTGAACAGCGCCAGCACCGCTGCAATTGGCATCAGGATGATGATAAGAATTCCCAAGACGATGCCGAACACCACCTTGCGCAGTTTCTTATCTGTCAAAACGGCCACTGCCAGCTTCTTCAGCGCTGCCGCCACGGTGGCGCCCATTACCGGCCTCCCGCTGTGCTAAACCGCGCCGCCTTATATGCCGGGGCGATGACCTGCAAAAGATACCGCTCATTGCCGCAACGGTAGAGGCAGGTGCCTCGCTCCGGGTAGCGGATGAGGGCAAACTCCGCTTCCTCTACCTGCAATGCGTCCTGAAATCTCTGGGATTGCATTGCCCGGGGTGGAACAAAAACTGGTGGGTGGGGATGGAGAACAGGGGCTTGGTGAACTCCCGGATGGAGGGGAATCAAAAAATCCTCTATGTTCTGGCTGGCCAAAATCATAGAGGAATCCTTCTTCCGCACCCGCTTCATGCAGTTGCGGATATATTCAATGGCAGTTTGATTTGTCAGGAAGAGATACAGCTCGTCCACGGATGCCACCGTGTTTCCTTTTCCCAGCAGTTCATTGCTCATATAGGAGAGGATGTTGAACAGCATGGCGTCTTTAAGCCGGCGGTTGGTGTCCATAAGGCCCTTGACCCCAAAGCACAGAAACTTATCATCTGTAATGTTGGTATAGCCGTTGAAATACTTGCTCTCCGTACCAACGCACATGGAGTGGACGCCCAAACACACCTCCTGGAGCAGCTCCTGGGAATACAGGTATTTCCGCTTGCTGTCATAGGTTTGGTATTCTTCCTCGCACAGCTGGTAGAAATCCGAGAGGATGGGAAGTCTCCTGACTTTTTTCCGCTGTAATCCGTGCTGTCAGTGATGCCAAACCGGGCGTAAAGCTTCATGAGCAGGATTTCTATGGTGTCCAGCTGGGGATCTGAGAAATCCTTATAGCTGCGGAAAAAATCCTTGAGAAAGGCGATGTGCTGGGACAGCCTTGTGACCCCTCTTGAAGGCCTCTGGGGTGGCAGGATCAACTTCCTCCATATCATTGGACCAGGTTTTGGGCTCCAGTGGGTTTATGATATACGCCCCGGACAGAAAATCAATATAGCAGCCGCCCAGGGCGGCACACAGCGCCTCATATTCGGCCTCGGGATCCAGACAAATCACCGTTTTTCCGGACTCCCGGAGGTTGGTCAGAAGGAGCTTGAGCAGATAGCTCTTGCCCTGGCCGGAGTTACCCAGAATGAGGATATTGCTGGTGGTCTTATCCTCGCTTCTGCGGTCAAAATCCACCAGAATGTTGGTGCCATACTTATCCCGCCCGATATACAGCCCCTGGGGATCCGTCTTCCCAGAGAAGTTAAAGGGATACAGGTTGGCCACGGAGCTGGCGGGCAAAGACACGCTCAAACTGGGCCCCAAACTGATTGGCGCCCACGGGCAGAACAGAGAGGAACCCCTCCTTCTGCCGCAGGGTGAGCCGGTCCACCGATATCTTGGACCGGGTCAGCTCCATGGAAATATCCGACTGGAGCTCTTTGAGGGTGTGTCTAAATCCCTGGCCTTCAGCTCCAAAAAACACCGCGCAGTGGAGGAGCGGCTCCTTGTTTTTCCGCAGGTTGGCCAGGAGCTCCACCACGTCCTGGAGATTCCCCTGGGCCTCAATGGTTTCGCTCACATCCCTCCCTCCGGACATGAGCTGATTTTTCCGGGTGGCATTTTGCAGGATCTTCCGTCGCTCTGTGGACTCCACCAGACGATGGTAAATCCGCAGGGTCACACCGCTGCGGTCGGCCAGCTGGGACAGAATCGCCTGCTCCTCCGTACTGGGCGGATACTCGCACCGCCCAGACGCGCGGCAGGAGTTTCCAACAATATAGTGGTCTGTGTAAAATTTCACAGCGCCGGGGGCGATGCAGTCGAAGAAATCCTTGGTGCGGATTGCCTCCATCTCCTCCGGTGTGTATACCCTTGGTTTTCGTTTGAACACATTTGACCTCCTTGTTCATTCAACTGCGCAGAAAAAAGCCGCCCTGCTTCTTGCAAGACGGCCTGATCAAAAAAACAGAGCCACACGGTTGTGTTAGCTCTGTGCTAAACAATTACTGCGATGTGTGCTGGTACCGTATGCTTGCGCAGCAAGTCGCCAATGGTTTGCTCCAGAGAGGATGGTTTGGACAAGCACCTGCGGATTCTGTCCTTATCCTCTGCAGTCAGGGAAGTCCCTCCATGGCCATGGAGCTGTCCACTTCTCTGACGATTCTTTCGATTTCACTCACTGTGCGCACCCTCTTTCGTATAAATTATACCACACGTTCCAGCCGAAATCAACTCGTATTGTTGGGGCATATGCGTTAGAATTCCCCGGGCGGCTGTTCAAAAATTGCTCCCCATCCACATCCGGCATCTGTCCGCCATCCATGGAGGCCTCGAAGTAGACCGCCAGAAACCGCTTGATGTCCGCCTTTCCCATTCGCTGCACTTCAAAGCCCTGCTCGGAGATGCGCTTCTCCATCCGGTTGGCAGTTTGAAATACCTGTTCCGGCTTAAGGTCGTAGCATCTCCCCAAAAACAGGAACTGCCTGGCGGAGGACATTTCTGCCTGGGAGCTCTGTCAGCATCTCCAGATCCTTCTGGAGGATGCTCCGTACCTGGGGACTGGCCTCCTCCTGGAGCCGTCCCTGTAAATAGGCCCTGTTGCCGTCAAAGCACTCACAGGCGTCGGTGCAGGTAATCTCGATGTTGGGCAGGGCGGAGAGAACCATCATCAGGTGGCGGATCTTGATTTCAACGTTGGCATGAGATAATACCGAAATATTGGTGGGCGACACCAGAAAAAACAAGAGCTCGCCTTTGCCGGTGGCCAGCCCGTAGCGCGTGAAGGTCTGCACCCCCCAGCAGCGCCTGGGTGGATTGCCCCTTTTTTCTGTTCCGTTGTCTCGTGATAACTCACCTCCAAAAAGAATTCCTGCTGTGTGGATAGAAAAAGTAGCGCAGGCAGCGGCGGAGGAAATCCAGAATCGTGGTGTCCTCCAGTCGGATGGTCAGAAAACCAAAACACAGGGTTCCAGCCGCCGGGAGGCGCGATGCGCAGCTGCACCAGCACCACCAGGGACAGCAGCAGCGCGATACACAAAATGGTGAAATCCCCGCAGGCCCCAAAGCCAGGCTCGAGCTGTGGCTTTTAGGTTCTGCGGGTAGATGTAGGTTGTCAAACGGCGCATCTCCTTTCTTTAGTGGCCACTGGCTGCCACAGAGCGCGTCAGATTGATGGCTGTGGTTGTCGCATGAACCACACTCATCATATTGACTTTAACGCTGGAATCCAGGCCAAACTGCTGGGCAATCCTGGGTACCTCGTTTGCCGCCAGCATGATGCCCAATCCCAACAGCATATTGCCCGGGAAGGTCAAAAGCCCCAGAAACAAAAGGGGTGGTCTGCAGGAAAGCAGTCAGGCAAATAGCAATGACCTGCTTGCACCACTGGTGAAAGCCGTCCGTATATCCTCTGGGAACGCTGAACATGTACAGGGATCCCACCGCGATCTGAATCAGCAGGATGCCGCCCCGCTTGATATTGGCGAAGAAAATTTTGACGATGCAGTATGCAAAGGCAATGAGCGCCAGAATGTTAAACAGGCTGATTTGTATCTCTGATGTCACCGCAAAAGCGCCCACCAAGACCGACGTGCTGGTGCCGGACAGGCCCAGGCTCTGCTGCCGGAGAAGATCCGGGTCAGGTCGCCGGCGAAGGTATTTTGCAGGCTGATACAGAGCTTGTACAGCTCCACCGGCACCGGGCCAATGAGAGAACAGGCAAAGAAGCCCTTCAGGACATTCAGGGCTATGGTTTTAAGATTCGCCCCTGCCGCTCTGGTACTCAATGGCCACGTCAAACACCGCCACCACAACACCGACAGCAAACAGAGACCAGCCGAGCAGGGTAAACAGCCGGATGGTGGCGTCCACCCAGCCCAGGGTAAAGATATCCGCCCCCATGTTTCCCATGCTGGTGAAGAACAGGGCCACAGCGTCGTAAATGGAGTTGTAGAACCATTGGAGCATGGTATCCCAGATGGCGTTGGAGATCTGTTCTCCAATGGCGGAAAAAGACATTTCCCAGTGCATTGCCAATGCCGGAAATGATATCGCCAAGCCAGTCAAACAATTTTTTCCACCTCCTATCTTCTCACTGTGACCGGTTATAGAATCGTCCAAATATACAATGGCGCAGTCAGGGAGAAAATGAGGCAGGCGAACAAAATCGCCGGGGCGGTAAAGTCAAATTGCCCGTGCTTCCGGTAATCCATATAAGCAGTTGCGATTTTCACAAAGAACAGGACTGCCAGAATCATGTCAATTACGGGAAATACCACGTTGTTCACCACAGTTTTTACCTGTCCCTGGGCTGCCGTCCAGGTTCCTTCAATGGCAGTGGCCACATCGCCGCTGGCAGAAGCCTGAATGGCAGTAAGTGCCACCAGCAGAAGCAGCACGGTCAAACAGGTGAGCATTCGGATTGGTTTTTTTTTCATAAGCATTCCTCCAAATCATGGTTCATTTCTTTCACAATATACCACATAGCGATACCGTCCCCCGGAGCCGTAGGGGGTGACAGGTCAAGAGCGTCACCAGGTCACGGCCCGGCTGAATCAGGATTTGATCGATGTCGTTTGGCTCTATGACCTGAATCTCAAAGACGGTATAGGTCAGAGTTTCCCACAGGTTTGTGATGCTGACCTCATCTCCAATCTCCAGCAGCTCGATGTGCCGGAAGAATAGAGCGCCATACCAGCCCCCGGTGGCCTGCCAGGACGCAGTTGGTGTTGGTTCCGCCAATGGGCATACTGGTCTGGGACAACTGGGCAGCGCCGTTGGCCAGGTGATCCGCTGTGGCTCCCAGGTAGATGGGCAGCTCCAAATCCATTTTGGGGATAGACAGAATTCCCACAACGCCGTCCTCAATTCCGAACTCGGTCAGGTCAAATACAGGGGCTTGGTAGGCCCAGGGGTCACAGAGTTCGGCTTGGCCATTGCGATAGATAGACGTGTTGTATTCCTCCATAGCCTCAAAAAGTTCTGAATAAGGTATCGTCACTCCTTCTGTAGGCTCTGTAATAGATGTGTCTGGTGACGTGGGCCGCTGAGCAATATCTACGGCAGCCCAATCTACAGCCGCCCGAAAAGTCCTCCACATTTTGGTGGATTCGCCCCTCTTCCAGCCAGGCATTGACGGATGGATAGAGCAGCAGTCCAAGGCCGGACAGCAGAAGGATGACGCAAAAAAAGCAGCATGGCTTGTCTCTTCCTCATGGCCGTTTCCTCTTGCGCAGCTTTGCTTGTAAGTAGCGTCAAAACCAACAAAAGTGTCATTATGAGCAGGAAAATGAACAGTCCATCCCGGATTCCCGCCCAATACTTGATCGCCCAGGTGGATGGCTTTGTCTCGGTTTTCAAAGCAATTACATCTGTCGCGCCGGGGCTTCCGTTTTCCGGCAATTCGGTTCGGCGCCCCCGAACCAGGAGGCGGTGGGAGTTCACCCGTAGGGCGTGCAGGTCACAGGGGTAACATAATCTTGTTCTACATCAATTCCAAGCGCGTCAATTTGGTAAGGCTTCACAACCAGCGTTTGATCCACCTCATAGGCCAGGGCTTCATCCAACACATGGATATAAAAAAGATCTCCCGCTTCCAGCTGCTCCAAGTCCGTGAACATTCGGGAGGTGGCCATGCCAGTATGGGCAGAGATCACGGTGTGCGTACCCCTGCCACCAATGGGCAAAGAGGTGCCAGGCAGATGCCCGGCTCCATGCTCCAGGGAGTCCTCGCCCACGCCGTGGTAAATGGGCAGCGCACGTCAATTGCCGGGATTTCAATGTAGCCCATAACGCCGTTTCCCTCCAAATTCAAAAAGGCTGTCATAATCCATGGTGTCCAGTTCGGCGGTGGTAGTGCCGGAAACCAGCAACTGGTTATAAATCTCTGCTGCTGCCTTGGCTGCTTCTATCTCCTTGCTGTCTGCCTTTTCTACAATCTCTTGGTACTGTGCATATACTTGAGATTGGTGCCGCTGGGTATAGCGGCTGCTCACAATGGGATAGGCCGCCAAACCGATGCCGAAAAGTAGCAACAGAAGTAGAGACAGTAAAATTAGAATTTTTCTTTTTTTCATAACATATTCATCCTAAAACGGCGGGCTGGGGTTGCCCCCAGCCCAAATCGGAATTAGTGCTTGGCGTTCTTTTTTACGCTTGGATACAATCAGGAGCACAATACAGCCACCAGCGCAGAGGATCAGGAGGGTGCCGCAGATGGTGAGCTTCCATGTGCCGTTGTCGCCGGTCTTGGGCAGGTCAAAACCACGGGTGTTGACCACGCAAAGCGCTTCCGCGTTGGCGGAGCCGTTGTCTGTGAGCATGGTCACTGCGTTGCCGTCCACCGTTGCGATAGCGGTCAGCAGGTGGTGTTCCAAGTGCTTTTGGGGCATGTTCTTCAGATCGCCCGTATCTTTGATGATTGTGGCGTACCGGGGATCGTTCTGGATCAGGCCCAGTACATCAGAGGTGTAAATGTCGCAGTATTCTGTGGTCTCCGTCTGGGAAATTACCATTTCAATGTCATCCTTCAGGAGGGTGTAGCCGTTGTCGGTACGGACTTCGGTAATGGTTTAGGTATCGTCCTCCAGACCCTTTACGATAACCTTGCCGGGATTTCCTCCACTTTCCACGGAATGAAGTGGGTGGCCTCGGACTCGGCGGCAACATGGTCAACTACATAGTAGATTCCCTCGGCCTCGTTCAGTTCCGCCTTGACGAAGTAATCGTCCGAGTCATTGTGAATGAGAAATTCCACCTTGCTGAAATCGCCCTTGCCATCAGAAAACAGCTTGGTCAGCTCCAGGCCGTAGGTATAAATGTGCGCGTCGTCCACCAAGGTGTCGTAGAAATCTGAGGAAGTACGCTTCCAGGTCAGCACCACTTCGTTGGGGTTTCCGGTGTCGCCGTAGACTACGGAATCGTCAGAATGGATGGTGGCGGCGTAGGTGAGCCGCACGGTGCAGTCGGAATAGCCGGAATTGACCATGCCTGCCTCCGTGTAGACGGCCTTGCTGCTATTGATCTCAGGAAAGGCCAGCAGCGGTCATTTCAATGGTCATGACGGACTCGTTGTCGGCGGTGGTGTTGTAAGCAACAGTGAATTTGCCGTCTTCCTCTGTCCAGTGAGCCACGCTCCGGGTGCAGGCAGCGTCCGTGAAGAATTCCAGCACTACATCGTTTTTATTGTAAGACAGGCCTTTGGACAGCGTATCCACGAAGGTGTAACAGGTCAGGTAGGTAGATTCGGAGGTGATGGAGGGCAGGGTAGAAATCAACTGGTAGTCAATGACGTCGCCATCCGAAGCGGTGCCGGTGTGGGGCGTAGCCGTCGGTCATATCATTGGAGCCATTGTTTTTTGCCGGTATCGTTCTGATTCTCCCGCAGGGTCTTTTCCAGGGTGGGGATGCCGGTAAGATTCTTGGGGTACAGAGTGACGTCGTACATCCAGCGGGTGCCGCCGTCATTGGCGTTGTTGCCGTCCACAGAAGTCATGGGGAGGGAGACGAAAAAAGGAGCGGTGGTGTCAATGACCATTTCCGGCACCCTGGTTTCCACCACCAGGTACAGGCCCAGAGGCAGACCGTCGGCGGAGGTGTGGCCGTAAGCGTCGGTCAGAGGCAGGGCCGTGCCGCCACCCACCTTGACATAGTTCTCCAGAGCGTTTTTGACGGTGGTGGCGTTGGCAGTCAGGGAGGCGCGGAGAGCGTCAATGAGCACATCAGACTGATAGTAGTAGTTGCCGCTGTCCAGCTTGTCGGAGTTGTCGGCATTTTCATACCGGCCAGCGCCATCCGCCAGACCAATGGTCGCCAGCAGAGCAGATCCATTTGTTTTGTCAATGCCGTACAGCACTTCTACATGGTTGGAGGTACTGCCGTCGGCTGCGGATTCGGTGAACTGGACAATATCCGCTACCCGCAGGTAGGTAAACTCCACGCCTTTAATGGCATAGCCATAGGAGGTTTCGCCATTGCCCAGGTCGCCGGAATTGTCGGTATCACCGGCCCGGATAGCGTTGCCCAGAGTGTCGTTGACCGTCTGGTCATATACACCCGTAGAGACATAGGAGTTGTCCCATACGCCATCCTTTGCGGCATTGGTGAAATCGTACTTGTAAATGTCCAGAGAGCCGGTGCGGGAAACATCGATGGTAGCCTCCGATACCGGAGCGGCCAGAGCAATGGTGCCCAGACCCAGGCACAGAGCCAGCACCAGGCAAAGGGAAAAGAGCTTTTTCAGATTTTTCATTTTGAATTCTCCTTTAATATAGGTTGATTTTATCCTAGGATCTGTGTATACTAGGGTGAGGTGATCGATATGATGGTAGATACCAAGAATCTGGTTCCCATGACAGAGGCCAACCAGAATTTTTCCAAGGTTGTCCAGATGGTGGATGAGAGCGGTCTCGCTGTCATCCTCAAGAACAACAAACCTCGCTATATCGTGGTGGATTTCGGGGAGTACGAGCAGTTCCAGACGCTGCGGGATCTCCGGGCCAAGCAGATTGATCAAGAGGCCGACCGGATTTTTGGACGAAAATCTGGAGGCCTTTCAGGAGCTTGCCAAATGACGCTGCTCACTGTTGACGAGATCATTGCCCCTACAGAAAAAGGTCATTGCCAAAACCGGCGGAAGCTATGGGCTTCGGGATCGGGGCCTTTTTGGAATCCGCAGTTTACAGTGCGGACAGTGCCTTTGGCGATGTAGAGGTCTATCCCAGCCTGGAGGAAAAAGCGGCAAGGCTGACCTTTGCCATTACCGGAAACCATGCCTTTGTAGATGGAAATAAGCGGATTGGAATGCTGGTCATGCTGATGACCCTGCGGCTAAACGGTCTTTCCTTAACCTACACTCAGGCAGAGCTGATTGCCTTGGGTTTGGGTACAGCAGATGGGACTCTGGGATACGAGGAAATCTTGACCTGGATTACTGGCCATCTGGATACAAAAAATCCTGCCGGATGAGGGCAGGATTTTTTGTATCGGGCTGATCTCTGGCGTGGTTGGTGTGGTTCATGGAGGGCAGGGTGAATTGTGGAGTGTTGACAGCGGTGACGGTAATATCCCGACTGCCATTCTGGGGAAGCTCACCTTCAAAAAGACAGGCTCTGGCAAAAGCGTGTAGCCCTCCGGGGCTGTCGTTTCTGTTAAGCGGTAATAAATATGGTTTTCACCAATGCTAATGCTGAGACCGGAGAACAGCGCTGTACCATCTTCCCCAGTTACAAGAACTCCGTCCTTCAGTTCCGCAGAGGTACAGCCACCAACCGTTGGAACGGAATCTTTCTCCCGGAAGCGCACCGGGTTCCAACTTTTCCCGTCTTCGCTGTATTCTAGCAGAAACGATGCACCTGCCAAAGGCTTGCCCTCGGGGTCAACCTTCTTGACCTGGATGGAACCTACCTGCTGCCGGTTCGGAACGCCCTGGAAGCCCTCTGCTTTCACCACATAGGTCTTTTCCTCTGTGATATTGACCTCAAAATGGCGTCATTCAGCACATATCCCTCGGGAGCCTTGGTTTCCCGAATGGTATAGTGCCCATACCGCAGATGTTCCAGCTTGTATACGCCAGTTTCGGTTTCCTCCATAACCTGCGTGCTACCATCTGGCCCGGTGACAGTGAATTCTGCGCCGGAAAGCTTCACGGATGGGTCAGCCTCGTCAATCTTGGTCAGCGCAATCTTTGCCATAGATGGGCCGGTTTTCAAAAGTGACGGTATTGGTTCCCGCCTGGAGGATGACCGTCTGCCTGGGATTGTCACACACATACCCCTCCCGGAACTGTCTCCTCCACCGTATACGCCACACCCTTAGTCAATCCCGGAACCACCAGTCGCCCGTCTTGATCTGTCACACCGGAGCCAACCACAGTGCCCCGGGAATCCGTAACGGTAAAGGCAATACCATCTACTTTCCCATCCGGAGAAGTCTTGAGAATTTCCAGATCCGCCAGCATGTAGTGATTCACAAAGGTCAGTACGTTGTCCCCGGCCTGAAGGGTAATGACCTGGGTTTTCTTATCGGCGGCGTAGTTGGGAGGAACCTGCTCCGTCACCCGCAGGGTTGTCCCCACGGAAAGACCGGAATAGAAATTTTGCCATCCGCATCCGTTGTATAGGTTCCCATATTCTGATAGCCGCTGCCGGGAACCAGCTGTTCCACGGTAAAGGAGATCCCCGCTACCTCCCCATCGTCCGAGGTTTTGTGAATCTCCAGGGCCAACAGCCGGTGATTCACAAAAGGTCAGGGTGTTGGCTCCCCGGCTGGAGGGTAATCTCCTGGCTCTGAACCTCCGCCTCGTAGCCCTCCGGCACGGTTTCCGTCACCCGGTATTTCGTGCCCACCGTCAAATTGGGGACGCTGATTTTGCCGCCGCTGTCCGTGGTGTACGTCCCAATCCGGCAATAGCCGATGCCCGGCACCGACTCCTCCAGGGTGAAGGAAATGCCGGAGACGTTGCCATCGTCTGAAGTCTTGAGAATCTCCAAATGAGCAGGGATGGTGTCCGCTTTCACAGAAGTAGGCCTTCACCGGATCTGCGGTAGTAGACACCGTTGCCACCGTTTGCTGTCCGCTGGCCGTCCAAATCATGTAGGCCATGTTTCCCGCATCCAGAGAGCGGCCTGTGGCGGAGGCCAACACGCTGCCATTTTCCAGGGCGGACAGGGGCGCGGAGATGTTCAGGGTGTTGCCGGATTTGGTCATGGTGACGCCGGTGGCTGTGAAGCTATAGTCGCTGGCCAGGACCCCATTGGTGTCCGTGACGGACGCTTTATACAGGCCGCTTGCCCCGTCATAAGTGAGTGTGATTTCCGGGCGGCTGCCTGGCTTCGGGCGGAAAAGCTGGGGATGGTCAGATGGGCCTGCATGAGCTCCACAATTTTGGCATAGCCGGTGTCAAAGGATGGAAAATCCCCGCCTGCAAAGGTGTCATAGAGCTGGCGGTCGCTTCGGGTGTAAGGAGCGGTGGCACTTCGCAGACCCATGACAATCTCCCAAATGAGCACCTGGGTAGCGCCCTCATAGCCGAATTCCGTGTCCTTTGAAATGGCGCTGTTGGTGTAGTTCGGTGCGCCGTACAGCAAAACCAGGCTGATTGCCTGCCGCTGCTGTGCAGTGAGCTTTGTCTGCCAATAAGTGCTTTCACTGCCGGCTGTGCCTGTGTAGGTGACGTCGCTTTCAGAACTTACATTGGGCTCAATGCAGTAGGCGATTTCGCCGTCCACATAATGGATGCACATACCACCTAAGTTGGCCGTGGCCGCTGTGCCGTCTGCATAGGTAAAATGGTAGGTATGAATCGCGTCGCCCCAAAAGTAATAATAGCCGTTGATATCATCCGACCGGGTAACAGTCCCGGTCACAGAGCCTTGGGGACTGACCGCATCTTCCGTTATGGGGAGCATCTGCATCAGCCGGAACATCCACAGGCAGTGTTTCCCCGGCGGGCGGTTCCTGCGGTTCTGCCGTCTCCTCTGGGACAGGCTGAGATACCTCTGTTGGTTCTGTTCCTTCTTTCGTTGGGGCCGTGGATGCTTCCGGCGCAGGTTCCGCAGCCTGCCCGGTGTCCACCGGCAGCGCTGTGGCCAACGCTACCGGCAGGGTTCCCCAAAGCAGCACTGCAACCAGCAGCAAACAGAGCATTTTGTGGAGATTGTGTTTCATCGTGTTTCCTCCTGTTATTTTGGTTTGAGATAAAGAAAGCGCACAGCAGAACGAACTGCCGTGCGCTTGCATGGTGCCTGGGCTTAGCCGTAGAGCACCCAGATGATGCCCGTCCGGCGTCAAACCGCTGACCCATGGTGTGAACCCGCTGAAAATCAAACAGGGCATAGCCCCGGTACAGCTCCCGGATCTCTTCACAGTCGTTATAGGACAGGAGCCATTTCCCCTGTGCCTGCCCCAGGACGCGGTTCAGCCGCTGATGATCCTCCCAGGAAAAAGGGGCGTCGTAGATATACTCACTGTCAAAGTAGGGTGGATCGCAGTAGAAAAAGGAGTCGGGGCGGTCGTAGTGGCGAATCAGGACTTCAAAATCCTGGTTCTCTATGACCACATGTTCCAGCCGTTTGGCCACGTCCTGGATGAGGGGGAAGACGCTGGAGATGGAAAAGGGCTGGCGCCCGAAGCTCCGTCCGGCGCTGGCGTAGCTGTAGCGAATGAGCTTAAAAATACATGGCGGCTTTCCGTAGCGCACAGTCCTGCACAGAGTGCAGATAGAGGGCCTGAAGCTCTGCCGCCTCTTCTCCCCCCAAAGTTCATCCAGAGCTTCCAGTTCCTGGCTGACATGTTGGTCGTTAAACTCCTCCTTCTCAAAAAATTTCTTCCAGGCGTTGAATTCCTCCCGGGAATTGAGGGGCAGGAACCCCAACTCCCGGATCAGCTCCGCCGGGCGATCCCGCATGCGGCAAAGAAACAGGTTCACCAGATTGCTGTTGTAATCGTTGTACACCTCAAAGGGATCCGGTTTGTCCTTCCCCAGCAGCACTGCGCAGGAACCACCGAAGGGCTCAATGTACCGCTCATGCCGGAGGGGGAACAGGGCGTAGAGAATGGGCAGGAGACTTGTCTTATTTCCTACCCATGTAATGGGCGTCTTAATTCGATATCACCTTCTTTCCTGGCTGTGCCAAAATAAAAGGGCCAACGTCCATCGTCCTGAGACGAAAGCCATTGGCCGTCCATACAATCTTTTATTACTCAATTCCCATCTGCCCGCCTGCATCAGCGGCAGTTCTGCACAGTGTCGCAGCCTCACTTGTCTTCATAATTGAAGCTCCATATCACGGTCTTCCCCATCCCTTCCGCGTCTGTGATCTCCACATACTCCCCCCGATGATGCCCAGTGCCTCCGGGTAGCTGCCGGAGGAAAACACACGGCTTTGCAGTTCCTTTGCCTGTTCTTTCAGGTCATTTTCCCGCAGAGTACGGCAGGCCACGCCTACCAGATGAAAAATATTGCCATCTTCTCCTATGAGGGGACATTGGGGTTTCCTGGGCTGCTCCTCCCCAGGAAACCGCCCAGTTGGTTGGGGGACAAAGTCAGACAACCAGGTGCTCGCCAAAATCCGAATGTGTCGCCAGCCGCCAGACAGCCAGCTTTCCCGCATCCAACCTCACATCCTCAAAGGGAAACAGCAGACAGGTCAAGCCCCGGTGGGAAAAGGTGAGGGCGTGTTCGAACCTTGCTCCATCTGAAAAAAAACGCCGTAATCTGTCAGCAGTTGGTTAATCCCGTCCACCCACTCCCGCAGATCCCCACCGCAGCCCTGGAGCACCAGGCCCTCACGGTCATTCATAGTTCGAAGTTCGCCGGTTGTGATTTTCTGAATTCTCATAACATCACCTCACATTCCCATTGTCATAGAAAGCCGTTCCGCAGCCACTTCCGCCTGAGAAAGCTTACGGAAGCTGTCCACGCCGGGAACAAGAGAAAGGCCCTGCCATTGTCCCAGGCCATAACCAGCTGCCCGGCGTCATCCACCATTTCAACGGTTCCTCTGGTGCCGGGTGGAACCGGCGCGTAGGCGTCTTCCATGTGGATAAGCTCCACTCTGGTTCCGGGCGGATAGCGTAGTTTTGCTCCGGCGGCCTGAAGCCGCTGCCGCTCCAGTTCGTTCATCTCACATCCCTCCCATCTGCTGGCCGCTCTGCTGGGAAAGGAAATCCTCCATTTTCTCCTTTGTGCGGATCTGGGCATGGCCGGATCACCGGTGCCATTTTTGCTTTCTGCTTGTTCCATTTTTGAAATCACCTCCAGAAATAGGAAAAAGGCGCTGACTGTATCTATGGTGCCCTGTCGGAACCATGGCCTGCCAATCAGCGCCCTTTTGAAAAGTTACGTTTTCTTCAGCACTTCCCAAAAAATGGCGCTGAAAAAAAAAGGCGCCGGCCTGACCTCCGGAGTATCTGAAGCTCCTGCAAGACGGCGCCAAAATCGTGTTCGAAAAAATCCAATTGAAAACAATTTGAAAACACTATAGACGGCAAAGGGTGCGTTTGGCATCTATACCCTTTTCCTTACCACTTGGCCACGGCACCATATGAACTTTCTCAGAAAAAGGAACGCCTCAGCGTTCCTGGAAT
>VOFI01002266.1_pt1 | contig 25659 bp, 27 predicted proteins | sample 5384131 | NCBI WGS metagenome assembly VOFI01 (sample SAMN12384728, study PRJNA508395) | human gut metagenome | isolation source: healthy gut H | host: Homo sapiens | reverse complement strand
AACGGTGTCCGTACAGTGCCTGATGAAAAATGGTAAAATATGTGAATCTGATTATTTTCAGCTCCATCGGGAGGACTGGCTGACGTTCGCGTAATAAGCGCTTTCCTGATTTGCCTTCCGGTTACCGTTACGGCGGCTTTAGACGCATTGTGCGGTGTGTGATTTAAGTGGATTTTAAGGAGGAACGAAGAGAAATATGAAATATTTTTTAATAGAAGGAATTGTCACCCATCCGGAAAAGATGACGGAAGACATGATGAAGGAGCACCAGGAATACACCGGTGGCCTGATGAAGGAAGGGAAAGTTCTTTTTTCATCATTAAAAAACGATATGAGTACTTCTGTGACTGTAGTTAGGGCTGAAGATGAAAAAATAGTCTGGGAATTTTATAAAAAAGAGCCTTTTTATCTGAATGACGTACTGATTTATCATATTTCAGAATTACAGGTACATTATCATAATCCTGATATAAAGAACTGGTTTTAAAAAATGCGGCTGTGAAAAATGATTTTATTTTTCACAGCCGCATTCAAAAAGCATTATATTTGTTTATTAAAAAGGTTATTCACTTTTGCCAGCAAAAAATTCGTTATATTGTTTCTGGTACTCCTCCAGAAATCTGTCGATTCCGGCTTCATCCAGTTTCTTGAGCGCTTCATCAATTGCTTCATCGTAATCAACCAATCCATTGGTGATAGGATAGAAGTATTCCTGTTCGACGGCTTGCATCTGCGCATACTCTGTCTGAACAGGTGTCATGTCGAAGGAAAATCCGAGATCTTTCTGTGGGATACAGCCGTCATTCCACTGTTCATATGTTTTGATTTGATCTTCTGTAATATAACTCTGGTATCTTTTAAAATTAATATTGTCGGGAAGCCATGTTTCAAATAAAGCGTCTGTATTGATCATTTCAAGCTGTCCATCTTCACTGATATTGTAATCCTTGCCTTCCACACCATAAAGGATGAAGTCAACCCATTCCTGACTGCTCTGAAGCAGGTTAATCAGTTTTACATATCCTTCCAGTTCACGGCCTTCTACATTTGCACTTACGGCAAAGGCGGTAGAGTAGGTACCTCTGGACATTAGAGGCTTGCGGGACTGATCACCCAGAAAATAATTTTTGAATTTAGCATTGGGATCCGCTTTGCGAACAGCATCTTCGTACTCAAATACACGATAGCTTGCGCCTGTTGCGAACAGTGCTTTTCCGGCCATGAATTCTGCATCAATCTGGGAACCATTGGACATTACATAGCTGGGAATCATACCCTTTTGATACCAATCTCTGAAAATATTAGCAGCCTGTTTATATTCCTCCGATGCATAATAATTATATATAGTGGGATCATCAAGCTTGTGCCGTCCGTGGAAACGAAATTGTTGAGGCGGAATACATTCATATCGGATTCAATAACCCCGTTAACCATCTGGGGAAGTATGCCGCCGCGTCCGAAACCGATAATATCAGGATGTTTTTCTTTGGCAAGAGTATAAAATTGTTCTACGTCCTCCAGGGTTTTGAGTTCTGTCATGCCGACCTCTTCCAAAAGATCCTGTCTGGCAGTAATAACATAGTTTCACCGGCATTCGGTTTGTTGCCGAAAGGAAGGGCATATAATTTTCCATCTACCTTCCATACATCAAACATTTCGTCACCGCCGCAGTTTTTTCTCAAATCCTGGGCATAGGCTTCGGCTGCTTCCGTGATATCTGCATAATAGCCTTTGGAAACACATTTAGATAAGAAAGCGGTGTCTGTATAGGTGACAAATTTTTCTCCGGAGGAGAGCATAAGTTCCGTTTTGCCCCCGGCATACTCCGACCAGGGCAGATACTGTACGGTTACATCCACATTAATAGCGTCTAAGACCTTGTCATGAAATTCATTTTCGGTAAAATCAGACATTCTGGGAGAAGCCTCACCATATAGAATCAGTGTTGCCTGGGTAGGCGCTTCCTTTTCGGCAGACGGCTGTCCGGTGTCTCCTTCCCCCGCAGCAGGGGCTGAGCCCCCACAACCGGACAATAGCATGGATACGGTCATTGCTGCGGCCGCAATAAAAGCTGTTACATTCCTTCTCTTCATATCTTTAAATCCTCCTACTTATTTATTACTTGGTTTTCACCAAATTAACCTTTTAATGCGCCCACAGTTACGCCCTTAACGAAATGCTTTTGGATAAAGGGGTAAATCAATATGATAGGGCCGATCGCAATACAGGTAATTGCCATTTTAATTGTCTGTGCAGGCAGTATGATATGGGAAGCCACACTGCTGGACGGATTTGCCGCCAGATACTGGATATTTGACATCATTTTATAAAGAATGTACTGAATGGTATAATATTTTTCATCATTGATCAGCATCAGCGGCAGGTAAAAATCATTCCAATACTGAAGTGCATAAAACAGAGTGATTGTGACAATTCCGGCTTTTGACAGGGGAAGTATAATCTGGGCAAGAATTCGAAAATGTCCTGCACCGTCTATTTTTGCACTTTCAACCAGTTCATAGGGAAGACCATTGAAAAAGTTCCGCATCAGATACATATTAAAAACATTCATGGCATAGGGAAGGAACATCGCAAGGTAACTATCCTTCATGCCAAGATATTTAGTACAGACAAGATACCAGGCCAGCATTCCCCCGTTAAAAAGCATTGTAAAATAAGCGAAAAATGCGAGTTTGTTTCCAAAACGAAAACCTTTTACGGAAAGAACATAAGCATAACAGACTGTTATGAATACGGAAAGCGCTGTACCTCCAATCGTGGTAATTATACTGTTTTTATAAGCATTAAGTAACTTGCCGCCCTGCGATTGAAATACATATTGATAGGTTTCTGTGGATAACACCTTTGGGAAAAGAGTAAATCCATGAATAGCCACTTCACTTTCAGGCGTGAAGGAACCAATCACTGCGAAAATAATGGGAAAAATACATATGGCAGCAATAAGTGTCAGCAATATATAGAAAATGATTAACAGGATATTATCTGAACCTGATTTTTTTGTTTTCATATTAATTGGATTTCTCCCTTCTAAAATAAAGTTGAGTCTTTGTCAAACTTACCGGCAATTTTATTCGCGGTAATAACCAGAAGGAATCCGAAGATTGACTGGTATAAAGAAATTGCCGATGCAAATGCCATCTCTCCATTTCTTACGCCGCTTCTGTATACAAAGACATCGATTAAGTCAGTTGTTGGAAAGAGTACCGGATTTAAGTTGGTAAGACCAATTATCATGTTCAAGTTGCCTTTCAGCATATTTCCTATGGATAGCAGAAAAAGGATGATAATGGTCGGTCTTAAAAGGGGGATTGTAATTTCGGATACATTGCAGTTTTGTTGCACCGTCCACTTTTGCTGCTTCATATAGGGAGGAATCAATTCCGGTGAGTACTCCATAATAAATAATGGAAGTATAGCCGCAGCTCTGCCAGGTGTTTACAATAGTCAGGATTGCAATCCAGGTTTTGGGTTTCGCATAAAAATCAATGGGTTCTTTTCCTATAGAAATTAAAATCTGGTTTACCAGACCCGAATCCACATTCAGCATTGCATAGAGGATTGCTCCCATGACCATCCAGGAAATAAAATAGGGTAAAAACATAAGACTTTGAGAAATCTTTATAAAGAATTTTCCTTTAATCTCACTGAGCATGATAGCAATCGCCACCGCAAATATGGTTCCTATTATAAAAAAGAGAAGATTATACATGACTGTGAGGCCGGTGGAACGCATTGCAGTGGAAATATTATTAAAGAAGAAACGGAAGTTTTTAGTAATCGGATCGGCCCAGGGACTTCCAAATATACCTCCCCTGAAATTGTAGTCTTTAAATACCAGGATAATTCCGGCCATTGGAAAATAGGAAAACAGAAGCAGGGCTATGACTCCGGGGAGAGCCAATATATATAGGGGAATGTCCTGCCTGAATTTCCGCAGGGCGGGGCTGCTTTTCGAAGCGGCAGCCATTTTGTATGGAGTTTTTTGTTTACTCATTTTGGTTCGCCTCCCATGTGTTTGATACATGTATTGTAGGCCGGTGCAATCGCTTTTGAAAATAAAAAAGATACGCAAACCTTTCAGCTTTGCGTACTAAAGCCAAAAAGAAGCGTATCAATTTTATATTTTTCGTTCAATTTCGTATTATCAGCTGTTCCGAACGGCAGATGGAGAGAGTCCGAATTTCTTTTTAAACTGCGAAGAAAAGTAAGAGGTAGTGGAAAAACCACAGATCTCTGCCACCTTTTTTATATTAATATCAGGATTGGCCCGCAGCATTTCTTTGGCATAGGTAAGCCTGAGATCGGTAATGAATTCCGGAAATGTCATTCCTGCATATTCATTAAACAACTTGCTGAAATAAGAGACCGACATATGAAAACGTTCCGCTACCTGCTCCACACAGATATCTTCATCTCTGTAATGTTCCTGAATGTATTCAACCGCATCCAGCATATTCATCCGCAGAGTCTTTTCCTGGAAAACACTGTTTTCAAAACATATTTCTTCTGTCAGGTGTTTCAGATAATTTTCCAGATCACTTCTGTCATACAGGGAAGTGATTTTGATATAGTGATCCAGATAATTTTCCTGACGCTGTTTTCCGGTTAGTTCACAACTGAAAATACACTGCTCAATCTGGACGCACAGCTCAGAAAGGGAAAGAAGTACTTTCTTTATATTATAAGAAGATAGTTCGTCCAACAGCAGGGGAAGCTGGGCAATGGCTTCTTCCGTTTTACCTTTTTTTATTCGATCAAGGAAATCATCATATATTTTTTTAGGAATATCCAGTTTTTTTCTGTCTTCAAATATTTCAGAGGTCATGCCTTTTCGGCTTTGTCCGGAGAAGATGATATTTCAACAGCATCTGCAGCTCCTGAAAATTAGGACGCAGGTCTTTTTCTTCAGAAATGAGTGCTGATACAGCATAAAAGATCTGGGTTCCATGGACCTTTGCCATTTGTGTGCACTCGTCTTCCAAGAGAGGCTGGAGTTTATTCCAATCAGAGAGAGAGCCGCTTCTGACCGGTTCTTTAAGCAGAATCAGCAGCCAGGGAGAACCGGTGTCTGCAAAGGCACTGATCTTACAGCCGGAATGATTGCGTTCCAGTATGCTGTATATATCCGATGAAAAATTTTCATCTAGATAATGTCGGTTTGTCCAATATAAAAGAAACAGGCAATGCTCACCGCGATCCTGCAGCCGGAGCACAGGAGGGATATCTGTATCGGTATCTTCTCCACCCAGAAACCATAGGATTTTATCGGAATGATACTGCTGCGACATCATATGTATCTGACTGATAATTCTTTCGCTGGTGATTTCAGCCTGCTGTCTGCTGTATTCTTCATTTCCCGGCAGAATTTCTGGGCCGGATCCGATTTTGGAGAAGAAATCCTGAAGGGGATAGTACAGCTTATTTGCCAGGATAACAGCAAGAAGCAGAGCTATGAACAGACTGGCCACAACACTGATGAAAGCGGCCTTCTTCATTCCGGTCATACGGGTCTGAATGATATGATAATCCTGAAGCATGACAAAATGCATATCTGTGACGTCGTTATAAAGGCTGTTACAGAGATATTTGGATTCATCAAGGACAATCTCCAAACCAGGAGATGACATATCCTGATTTTGAAGCAGGTTCCATATTTGTTCAACACGTTCATCAGAAAGTTTTCCGTTGATGATGGACTGACCATCGGAGGGTATATACAAGCAAAATAGAATCTTCAATCTTCTGCGAAATGAGCTTTTTCTCCATTTGATCTAAATCCAGGGAATAAATGATGCCCCGCTGAGGGCTTACACCCATGGCTTTTCTGTCTGTAAGAAAAATACATAGATTTTTCCGATTGCTTGTTTCGATAATGAACTGCTGAGTATCATTTTGGGTTTCCATGATCCTTTGCTCTATTTGCTGTATTTCGGCTTCTTCAGGATAGCGCCAGCCGTAATATCGGAATTCATCTTCACTTCGGAAAAGGCAGACATATTCAGCGAACCCATTATTGACACAGAGCCTTTGCAGATAACTGCCAATCCAGTTTTCTGTTTTCCAGCTATCTGACTGGGTATAGATGTGTTGTTTGATATTCGCATCCTGCCAGGCCGTTTGAAGCTGTGTCCGCCACATGTCCAGATTATTGCTGATGGTTGTATCCAGATTCTGAAGCTGTGTCATAGAGAGATTATATATAACCCTTTGGGTATAGACATTGAACCAGGAAAAGAGTCCTGTCAGGACAATAGCGATAGCAATTATGGCAATGGTGCTGTAGCTTAAAAGAAGGACAGAGCGATATTGTTTATTTGTAATATCCAGCTTAAAGTGCTTTTTCATGATTGTCTTTTGTCTCCGAATTCGGGATTTTTTAGTATTGTATTTAGTTTAACTGATAATAATTCGGAAAGCAATATATGAAGGAGTGTTTCGTGCTCCCCTATTATTTTCTCTTTTCATCCATCCGATATTTTTTAGGAGTAATTCCTGCAGGGAATAATCAGCCGATCATCGGATTTATCCTTGTAATCTCTGCTAATCGGATCGTCCGAAAAATAGATCCGGACAGTGCATTATTTTAAGGAAGGACTATAATATGAAATCAAAAGACGAAAAACGCTTTCAGTTTATTAGAAATGTTGCTATGATAATTATTATAGAATTAACAGCAACAGACCTGCCTACGGTTTCGGTACGTATGGCTATGGCAATTGCGGGGGTACTTCCGGTACTCATAATTTATCCTTTTGTACAAAATAATTTTGTAAAAGGAATCACCCTCGGCGGAATAAAGGGGTGATGAGTGATGCGCGCTGAAGCGCATAGTTAGGGGGATTCATGAAAAAAACAGTTGATTATCAGAAGCTGCGCGGATTTAATTACACACAGCCGGATGCTGCGAATGACAGGGTTTTCTGGGCGGGAGTACCATCATGATATAGTTGATCGTGATATGGGCTATGCTGAGAGGCTTCATCTGAACAGTGCCAGGATTTTTCTCAGTTATGATTTATAAGGAAAATCCGGACAGATTTTTGGCTAATGTGAAGGATTTTGTACAAACAGCGTGGAAACATGGTATTTCCACCAATCCAATTATTTTTATGGGATTTCGGTTCCGTGAGGATGAACTTCCATGGAGTGGGTTTATGCTGGAAGCCGGATTGAAGCCGATATATAAAACGCTGGAGGATCCATCCTGCTGGTACATAGGCGAGAAGTATTTTGACGATCTGTATGAAGCTATCGGCCATGAGGAAGGTCTCTTGTTTTGGGACATTGCAAATGAGCCGGGATATACCGATAATTTTGTGACATGGTATGATGAAGAGCCTTCTTATGTACAGGATTATCAGGAGCGGCCCAATATGGAATTGCTCCGTTACAGGCAGGAAAAAACATGGGAGATTGTCAGACATTTCTGCAGGTATGTGAAAAGCAAAGATCAGGAGCATGATATCGGTGTGGGCAATATTTTTATTTTCGAAACAGAACCCAGCCGGACAACTGAGCTTGTTGATGTTATCGTGTTCCACGATTATTTTCCAACCCGGAAACGTATGCGCGATGCACTGGAGTATGCGAAAAAGATGGGCGAAAAATATGGTAAGCCCGTACTGGACAATGAAATGTGCTGTCTTGCCAGAGCCAACCCCTATGATATGTCTATTGAGATGCATGATGAATACCAGATAGGGTGGTATTTGTTCGAACTGATGATAGGCAAGGATATGTGGTCGCGTGTGCACGGAGTAGTTTATCCGGATGGAACCGTCCGGGATCCTTCTATTGTAGCAGCAATAGGCGGTTTTTTCCGCAACAGAAGCGAAACTGCCATCCGTTCCGATGTGAATCAGGAGGATTATGTAAAAAGAGTCAGTATATTGGCTGAGAGGACATTACATGCGGCCAGGCAGAATAAGGGCTCAGATCACAGCCAGGATGTGGAAAATCTTCTGGAAGTTTGTGAATACGCCGCTAATTTGCTGGAAGCGGGCGAACTGGTGCCTATGGCATATCCGCCCACTGCAAAGATCGCAGCTTACAGAAGACAGCAGAATGTGGATGCAATGGAAATTGAGGACTACCTGACAGAACTGATGGGAACGCTGAAAAAAGCCTGTCATATAATAGAATAGTGAATCAATAAGTTTGGAAATCTGCAGTTTGAGAAGGTATACGTATCGGTATCCCAGGCAGATTAAGTGCTGAAAATTATACTTTATCAAAAAATACGATGCCATACATTAGACCATTTTTCAGTGGTATAATGTATGGCATTTTGCCTGTCAGTCTCTAATCCATTATTGCCCTTTTCTTCCGGCTTAGTAGGAGTCATTTGGTAAATAAGAATATTATCCTTTCTATTGACTTTGACGCAGAGTCAAGTGATATGATACTTACATGAGATGAAGGGGGGAATTCTTATGGATTTAGTCAAGATCACAGATCTCACACCACAACTCGGACTCACCTCACGCAGCCTGCGGTATTACGAAGAAGCCGGTTTAATTCAGAGTGTGCGCCTGCCCGGCGAGAAATACCGCTATTTTGACGCCGCCAATATTGAACGGCTGAAGCAGATCATCGTCCTTAGGAAAATGATGGTTCCTATCAAAGATATCCTGCGCATATATGAAAGCGATGATATGAGCGTGGTAGTGCAGGTGTTTGTCAGCCGCATAGAGGAGATAGACAGAGAAGCAGCCGCCCTGACGGAACTCAGACAGGTAACGGATGATTTTTTGAAAACGATGGTAAAAAACGGTGTCCGGAACATCTCCGCCTTACCGCTCCTTTATGAAGCCTTCTGCAACCAGGAACTGGAACAGGTGGATGCGCGGGAAAATAACTCTGTATCCTACGACGAACTGTCTGCGATCTCAGAAAATCTGGCAAAGCCCGTGGAGCCTTCGATTTTGCTCCTGCCTTCCATGCGTGCCCTGTCATCATACCTGAAAGAAGACAATCAGGTGACCGATCCGGACGGCTTCTGGCATTGGGTGCAGTCACGGCGCATTACGACAGGAGGGCCTGGCAGCCATGAGCAGTTCGAATATCAGACGGCTGCGGGGGACGTTTACCTTCTGAAAATGGATGACCATTTTGTAAATGACAGTAAATATATGGACTGTATATTCGAAGGGGGACTGTTTGCATCGGTAAATGTCTATCTTGATGAAGATTTAGGAGAGCGGCTCCGTTCCCTGGTATCCTTTTTTGATGACAATAAATATTATGAAGTCGATTATGTTCACGGCGGCGGTTTGCGGCAGGAAGCGATGCTTGAAAATTTAATTTCGCCGGATGAAAAGAGGGAGCTCGTTGCCCTGCTCATACCCATAAAGAAAAGGCTGGCTTCTTCCGAACTGTTCGGAAGGCCGGAAGAACTGGAGTGCAGTTCTGTTACCGTGGAGGAGATCGAAAAAGCAAATCCTGTCTTGTGGTCTGAAGAAATCCCCATGGACAAGCTGATTCCGATTAACAGCCCCTTTTACCGTGTTACGGAACAGGGAGAGGCGGAATATATTTCCTGGATATCTACAAGGGTATTGTCCACTGGCGTGGATGTGAAGATTCCTTTTCGGGTGGATATGGAATTTCGGGTGGGTGAAGACAGCGGAGGATACGGCCATGGGATGAATGAAGGGAGCATTCGTTTCCATCATGGTGAAGATTTGAATTATATGTTTGGGATTAATATGGATAATAATCCCGATGAGAGATTATCCCAGGAGGCGATCTGTTTCCATCAGCCGGTTTTCGGCGATTACCACAGATACCCCAAACGCGGCGGAATCAGGCCGGGGGTCTATAACCGGCTGACATGGATTGTGGGACTGAAGCATTTTGCGGTGATAATTAATGATGAAATCAGGTACTGCGGTGTTGATTTCCCTTATATGTCGGCGGATTTAAGCTGTCAGAAGGCACTTCCTGTCGTTATTGGTTCCAATAGCTCTATAAAAAAGTATTTTCGATCCATCCGTGTATCACAGCTTATACAGCAGCCTAAGGCTAAAATAAAAGAGGGGGCACTTATTATGATTACGAAGCAAAGCAACAATATGATACCTGATATACACAGATTAATTACCAGTGAGTATGGAGAAAATTACTGGTTCGACGGCTGTGCGAGGTATGTGATGGAAAGCGTAGGAGAATATACCGGGGAACCGGACTTCGGTTATTGCTTTTTCGCGGGACTTACAGGTGATGTCCTGGCACAGGTTTATTCCTACGGCGTATATATGGGGGAAGGGGTGTCTGCCTGCAGCGCTGTTCGTGAAGGCGGCAGTTATTTCGAAAGAATTTTTGAAAAATGCGGCTATGCAGGAACCTTTGTTGCCGCACAGCAGCTCGCTGCCAATAAGGAAATGTATATTCAGACGCTGATCGCTTATATCGATAAGGGGGTGCCTGTCATAACCTTCACATACGGCGGACCTCCCATGGGAGTATATGTGGGATATGAAGAATATGGGAAAATATTGCTGTTTCTGACGGGAGACAGGACGGAGCCTGAACGGATTCCGGTTGAACGGATCATTGATTCCAATGAGGAATGCCCGAGTACCGCAAAAGGATGGTTTTTCATCGGCGAAAAGAAAAGGAAGGTCAGCCTCAGACAGCTTTACAGAGATATTATTTTTGATATGCCAAAACTGCTCACCGTTAAAAATGAGGACTACTGCTTCGGCCCGGAGGCCTTCCGGGCATGGGCGGAAGGCATTGAAAACGGAAAGCTTGACAGCATGAAGCCCGAAGAATTTGATGATGGCTGGGCGGTACATGTGAGCAATATCTGTAATATGGCAACGAATGGCAGCTGTTCCTCTGCTTTTTTCAGAAGAGTTATGGAACTGAATCCTGATCTGACTTTTCTTGATGAGGTTATCAGGTTATACGAAAGAACGGCACAGATATGGAATAATGATAACGGCAATGATTTAGAAGCCCTTGGCGGCGGCTTTAATGTTACACTGCAGAATCTGCAGGATGAAAGCAGGCGTGTCAGGATCGCGGCTAAGATAAAAGAGGCTGCAGAGTGTATGGACAGAGTCCTTTCCATACTGAATGAGAATCTGGAGAAAATGAGCCGCTGATATGGACGGACATGGCACGGTCGGGCGTTCCAAAGATGGATGGAGCAGAGGAAGATTTTCTGCCCTTGCCTCCATTTGAAGGTCTGGCGGCTGTATTCGATTGCTTTGCGTATTCAATAATTTTCTAAAGATTAATGTTATATTTCGGGAAAAAGCCGGTACCCATCTGAGCAATCAGATACGGGTAGCGGCTTTTTATGAATAAAATTGACACCATATCATTTTTGCGGTTGACAATAAGATGCGATTCCTTTAAACTATAAACTGACACTATGTCAATTTTGAAAAGAGGACTGCATATGCCGAAAGTCACAGACGAATATCTTACAGATAAAAAAAATTACATCCTTGAATGTACCGGTGAAATATTAAAGGAAAAGCCGTTATATTCCATAACCATGCGTGACATCATCAAAAAAGCCGGTTTCAGCCAGGGAATCATTTATCATTACTATGCCGGTTTAGATGACATCTATGTTGATTATATCAACAAAAACACAACCTATGATTTATTGGAACAGGACATTGACACATTACTGAACTCGCAGCGGGAGGAAAAAGAAATCCTTTCCGAATGTATTATTGCAATAGGCAGGTATATAGGAGAGCTGCTGAAATCCGTCGGGGGAAGAACCTGTTTTGAATTAATTGTTTACTATGCCTACGATTTAGAAAAAAGGGCTGTGGTATTCCCTAAACTGAAATTTAAACAAAGCCTTGAATATGCACAGAATAAAATTGTGGAATATACCATGGCCAATGTGGAAAAAGGTGTTTTTCACCCGCAAATCCCTGTCCGGTCCCTAATCATGTTTGTAAGCAGTTTTATAGACGGCATCGCGCAAAGTACGGCAACCGGCGTAATGGAAGGCGACGACATTTCGGAAGAAATTAATGTAATGTTTCAGATTTTGGCAAAGGTTGTGCTCGGATATCTGGAAGCATAAAGGAAATTTGCGGATAAAAGAATAGTAACAGCAGGAGATGATTAGCAGGAAAAATAAAAGGGGCGGCAGGCAGATATGAGTCGATTAAGGAGAAAAATGTTTATTTTATTATTTATATTTATTATTTTTGTTTCCATGTTTATAATGGCGGCATTTCTTAACAGTCCGGGCAGGCTTACGCCGTTAAAGGATACACAGGGAAATATAATTCCAGGTTCTGTTTCCGAAAAGGTATGGATCGATATCAACGGAATTAAGCAGGGAATGTTTATCCGCGGGGAGGATATACAAAATCCAGTGCTCCTGTACCTGCATGGGGGACCCGGTACGCCGCTTTTTCAATTCATTTCCTATCTGGAAAAAGAAGAACGCCTTGAAAGATATTTTACCGTTTGCTATTGGGATCAGCGCGGGGCGGGAATGACATATGATAAATCAACGGATCCCACAACTATGACGGTAGATCAACTGGTCGAGGATACCCGCGAAGTTACCGAATATCTCAAATCACGTTTTGGTCAGAATAAAATATATCTTCTGGGTCATTCCTGGGGCTCATACCTGGGTGTTAAGACCATAGAAAAATATCCGGAGAATTATCTTGCGTATATTGGTATCGGACAGGTATCCAATCAGAAGGAATCGGAGCGATTAGCCTATCAATATATTCTCAGCAGGGCAAAGCAAATGAACGACAAAGATGTTATAGAAAAGTTGGAAAAATATGACCCGGATGCAGATGATTTTCCGCAGCTCGATTATCTCGTAAAAGGCAGGACAGCTATTCTCAATAAATACGGAATCGGACATTTACATCAGGGGGTTACTTCCTGGGATATACTTAAATCACTCTTTGTGTTCAAGGGATATACCGTTACCGAAAAAATAAACTGGTTTCTTGGCGCTGATTTTTCGATGATACATTTGTTCCCCGATTTACTGGAAGATGATCTTTTCCTATCATCCGTAAAATTTGAAGTTCCCTTCTATATAACTCAGGGGGCTCATGATTATATGGTTTCTCAAGTTCTGGCAGAAAAATATGCAGAGGCCTGTGAGGCACCAAAAAAGGAGTTTATTTTATTTGAGGATTCGGCTCATTCGCCGAATATGGAAGAACCCGAAAAATTTATTGAGGTTATGCGCAGAATAGCCTTGGAAAATCCGCTGGAAGAATGAAACCGGCTTATTCACCCTTCGCCTGTATAATAATCTGCTCCAGCAATTCCCCTACCTGCATCGCTATTTCTTCAATCCCAACATGAAATTGATCCAGTACATAGGATTCAATAACCCCAAGTACGGCCATTGCCATAAATTTACACAGGACTTCGGTATCCCTGTGTTCCGAGACCCCTTCCAGCTTATTATTCAGCTGCTCCATAATAAAATCCAGCAGGCGGTGCCGGAAGGAGATGGTACTTTCCGTAGAAAACAAGGCTGTAAAGAATGGTTTATGCTCTTCAAAATAGTAAAACCAAAGGACAGTGCCATCCACAACCCCCATGTCCTTCTTCTTTTCGCAAAGGTCAGTAAGATCCCTAATCATTTCATCCACAATCCCGTTCAGAAGATCATATTTATCCAGATAATGCAGATAAAAGGTCTTCCGGCTGATATCGGCTTTTTCTGTCAGATTCTTCACGGTAATGGCATCGAATCCGACGTCAAGCAGCATAGCCAAAAAGGCTGATTGGATCGCTTTTTCTGATTTAACAATTCTACGGTCTGTCATATTACGGTTAACTCCTTCTTTAATACACATATTTTGAAAAATGTGTATTACTACATGGATTCCTGAATCTGGTCATTGCTTATAAAAGAAGCGTGATTTATAGTTATTATACACGAGTGTAATAATACACGCAAAGGCCAAATTCAGACAAATGTTAAGGAGAGATAAAAATGACAAGAACAGCTGAAGAACTGATGACACATCATATTAATTCCATGATGAGTATGAAAAAGGATTCGAATTTGGATGAAGCATTGTCAGACTATTCCGAGGAATTGGTTGCAATTACCCGTTTGGACGGCCGAACCCGTACCATGGGGCATGATACCCTTACCAGTGTTATGCGTACTTCTCTTTCCTTTGCAGTCAAGCTGGGGATGGATATAGAGAATGCAGTTGAGAAGCTGAATTTCCTGTACCGTCAAAGTACAGAAAATTATATCACCCTTGTGGCCTCCATGCCGCCATTTTCTTCATTCGCTTCTTTCACATACATGGTAGAAAACGGAAAAGCGGTTTATGTGAGCGGATTTGCCAAAACAGCGGTCAATATGCCGTCCCTGGGCGTGAAAGCGCATCCATTCCCAAGCAATGCAGAGGCGATGGCGGTAACGGACAGGCATTTTGCCAATCTGAAAGAGCATAATATAGAAGCGCTGATTGCCGGCTATGCCGATGATGCGATCATCCTTACGAATCTGTGTGAGCGTCCGCTGGAAGGGAAGGAGGATATCCGCCGTTACTGCGGGGGATTGATTCAAAGAGCCGGTGAGAAAATAGATGCGTTTACCGATCCTGCCGCAAAGATTACGGTAAAAGAAGCGGTTGCGGAATTGAGCTGTATCGGTTTCCAGCACAGGGCGAAAAAGCAATGCGGCATACTGACACAGCGGATTCGGGATGGAAAAATTATTTTTGAATCACTTACATTCCAGGAAGCTGAACCGGTTATATAAATAGCAGACAGGGCCGTCACTTGATGAGTGGCGGCCCTGTCTGTTTCTCTATTTCGATATTTCTCATTTTTCCCTTTTAAAAGCGGTGTTATATACATAATGTCTAATTTTGAACGGATATTCTTGCGAAAAGTGGTTTTTCTTACTAAAATATGATATGATCAAGAAACAAAACGAAAAAACCGTAAGTGACGTGCCTTTGATTATTTAAGACCATTTATTACAGAGAGTGAGTTTCGAAGGATATACAGAGTATAGAACACAATCAGTTTTTTAACAGCAGGAAAAAAAAATGCTGCGGACAGGGGAAGAATGAATGAAATTATTACTGGTAGATGATGACAAAATTATCATTAACAGCATGCCCGGCTCCTTTCCATGGGCAGACTGGGGAATCACAGAGATCCGGACTGCCTGGTCAATCAAACAGGCAAAAAAAATTCTGGAGGAGGAACAGATTGATATTCTGCTTTGCGATATTGAAATGCCTATGGGCACCGGAATAGAATTGATCGAATGGATGCAGGAAGAAGTTCCCGCCCCTGTTGTAACGCTCCTTCTGACCTGTCATTCGGAGTTTCAGTATGCCCAGCGGGCCCTGCAGCTTGGGTGCAGTAATTATTTGTTGAAACCGGCTGAAGAGGAGGAACTCAAGAAAGCGATCCTTGATGCAGAAGAAAAGGTAGTGGAATATAGAAAAAGAGAAAAAGAACGGAAAACGCAGGAACAGAAGATACGGAATATGGATGCCTTTTGGGAAACACTTATGGCCCATCATATCAGCTGCGGTGAGAGGCTCAGGCGTGTCTGTGAAGAGTATGAGGTAAAGGAACAGCTTCGCTTCCTTCCTGTATATGTAACAGTAAAGCACCATTCCTATAAAATTCGGGACATAAATCCTTCTCTTATGTCGTTTATTTTGGAAAATGTGATCCGGGAGATACTTCGCGGAGAAAGGTATGCATTGGTCAATAAGTATGATGAAAGGCTTTGGCTGTTTTTTCCGGAAAATCCTTCAAAGGATCCTTTTCAACCGCTTCTGCAGGTGTCTGACTGGATGGAAGAAAATTATCATTGTGCACTTTCCTGCTATTTTGGACAGATACAGTTTTTGACTGGATGGGAGAAGGAATGTGAACTGCTGCGGCAGGCGGATGCTCAGTTTGCGGTAAGTCCCGGGATTTATACTGCTTCCCAGGTACGGCATACTCATTTCATGCCGTTTGAACTGCCAAACGTTATGAAGAGCTGTTTTTCCGGCCTGTTTACTGCCGGGAAATATACGGAACTGCTGCAGAAGATGAAGGATTATTTTCTGGCGCTTGCCCCGGAACAGTGTAATACGGCTTCTCTTGATGCCGCCATACGCAGAATGGATCAGGAATTTGAACGGAAGCTGGAGGCAGATGCGAAAGAGAGGTTTCGGAAAATCCAGGTTCAGCTTTTCAAGGAAAATCCGGCTTATACCAGAACTGTTCCGGGTCTGTTGGAATATTATGAGAGGATGTTTGCCTGTATTAAGGAGGAGCGCCATGAAACGATGCCGGAATCCATTATACAGAGGGTTAAATTGTATATTTCCATGAATATGCAGCAGGAGCTTTGCCGTGAGGAGGTAGCGGCATATGTGGGACTGCATCCGGATTATCTGAATCGGATTTTCAAAAAAGAAACGGGAGTTTCTCTGAAGGAATATATTGCTGATGCAAAAGTACAGATGGCGTGTGAACTGTTGGAACAGACTAATTTCTTTGTTGGGGAAATAGGAGAAATGGTGGGATATGTAAATTTTTCTTCCTTTACCACTTTTTTCAAAAATCGTACGGGACTGACACCAGCGGCCTGGAGAAAGGAGCATTCGCAATGAGAAGAGCCAGGGGAGGAATTCGGAGAAGATGGCGTTTGCGCGACATATGGTTTGCAATTGGAGCTATTTTGCTGGTTCTATGGATCATGTTTATAACGGTAAGTACAGTTACCATGTTTGCATTGGATCGGCAAAGCAGGGAATCTATGCAGGGAGTGCTGGATTTTGGTTCCTCCAAGTTGGAGAGCAGGCTTAGGCAGATTGAAAATTTTCTGACTGTAACATTGGTTTCCGATGACAAGTTTGGCATGCTCCGCAACACTTCTCTCAGTTATGCGGACAACCTGCGGCAGGTTGCTCGGCAGATGGATTCCTATGGCCAGTATTTTCCTGATTTCAGTGGTATATTTTTCTATGAGCCATCAAGAGATATTCTCATCAATAAGCAATGGAATGATATTTCCGCTTATTCCATGACTTATGTGACCAGGCGGATGGAAATACGCACGCGCATGAAAACACTTTGTATAGGAGAGGAGCAGGAACGGGCGATAGGAGAGTGGACAATTGAAAATATTGACAATAAGTGGACTGCCTTCTATATCTATTACCACCAGGGACAGTATCTGGGAGTATATGTGTCTCTGGACGGGATATGGAACCGGATTATTGATTTAGAAGGAGTGGCCGGGTTTGAGGAATCCGGTCTGACCGATAGGGATGGATATGAATTAACGGGAGATAAGGAGCGCACCTTCGGACTGGAGAGTTCCTCATATTGGGAGGAGGGAAGACGTTATCTGCAGCTGACCGAAAAAATCGACGGTTTTCCGGCAGCTATTGTGACGCTGGTACCCAGGCAGCAGCTGCGGGGAAACTGGATGATATGGTGGACAGGACTTATTGTTCTGGCTGTTTTAAGCGGTTTGTTTTTGGTTTATCTGCTTCTGACACTGCAGAGAGTTCTTTTCGCACCGCTTTCCGAATTGAACCGTCAGATGAAAACCTTTTCTGAAGGAAATCTGGATACTCATATAACAAAACTTGTAGGCTGTCAGGAGGTACGGGAGCTTTCGGGCACTTTTAATGAAATGACAGGCCAAATTCACGATATGAAGATAGAGAACTATGAGAAAAAGCTGGAAGAGCAGGAAACTTTTCTGAAATATCTGCAGATTCAGAAAAATCCTCATTTTTTCCTTAATATGCTCAATGTTATCTATTCTCTTGCAGCTTCCGGAAATGTGGCTCAGATTCGAACTATAACATTGGAGCTGATCAAACATGTGCGGTACGTTCTGTCTGTAGAAAAACCACTGGTACCGCTTTTGCAGGAGCTGGAATTTACTCATAATTATCTGGAAATTCAGAGGATCCGGTTTCCCTATGAAATAAAGATGGAAGAGGAAGGGTTTACAGAAGAGATCATGCAGATTTCCGTGCCGCCGCTTCTTTTGCAGACATTTGTGGAAAATGCGGTCAAGTATGCTTTGTCCAGGGAAGATACCTTGAGAATACATCTGGAGGCAGAATACAGGGACAATGTACTCACGCTTCGGATTAGTGACAGCGGTCCGGGATTCCCGGAAACAATGCTGGAAGAACTCAATATATCCGGAACAGTATCGGCGGATGCACGCGGTGAGCATATCGGGATACATAATGTATTGTCCCGCATGAAATTATTGTATGGGTCTGCCTACGGATATCATTTTACGAATCTTCCCACGGAAGGGGCACAGGTGGAACTTATTCTTCCACAGCAGGTCTGATTTTCAAAAATAAGAAGTCTAATATTCAAAAGTTTTTTTTACCCAGTTGTTTTATTATAAAGGCATCACAAATGCGCCGGCACGTTTGTGCCGGCTTTTTATTCTACGGCAGGAGAACGAATAGAACAGGACAGGAGGAATGAAATTGAAGGAAAAATTACAAATAAGCTGGAAAACATTCAAAAAACAAAGAGAATTACAGATATTTGCCTGGATCGGTATGGCGGTTTTATTTGTTTTTTCTTATCTGCCATTGAGCGGTATTATTATTGCTTTTAAGGATTATAAGATTCAGATGGGCTTTTCAGGGATCTGGACAGCAGACTGGGTGGGAATCCGATGGTTTAAAGAACTGTTTTCTTATTACCGTTTCAGTGAGATTCTTCGAAATACGGTGGTACTGAGTATCTTGAAACTGCTCTTTACTTTCCCGGCACCGATTATTCTGGCTCTGCTTTTAAATGAGATGAAGGTACAGAAATTTAAAAAGGCAGTTCAGACAGTTACCTATCTGCCGAACTTTATCTCATGGATTTTAGTTTATACTATTGCAAACTCTTTCCTGAATGCGGATATGGGCCTGATTAACCAGATACTGCAGGACTGGGGCCTCATTAAAGCACCTATTCAGTTCCTGACTTCACCGAATTTGTTCTGGGGAGTAGCGACTTTTTTAGCAATCTGGAAGACTACCGGTTACTGGGCAATCATCTTCCTGGCTGCGATCAGCGGCATTGATTCCCAGCTCTATGAAGCGGCGCAGATTGACGGTGCGGGCAGACTGCAGCGGATCCGTTATATCACTTTCCCGGGAATCAAGGGATCCGTCGTGACAGTACTGATTCTTTCCATCGGCGGCCTGCTGGGAGGCGGAATGGGCGGTTCTAATTTTGATCAAAGCTATATTTTCGGAAATGCCATTAACAATTCGGCTTCCGAGATTCTGCAGACCTATGCCTTTAAAATGGGATTGTCAGAAGGCCGCTTTGCATACGCAACGGCTGCAGATCTGGTACAGTCCGCCGTTTCAGTGATATTGATCCTGGTGAGTAATAAGGTGGCAAAGAAGATTACCGGGGAGGGAATATTCTGATGAGAGAAAGTAAGCAGATGAATAAAAGAAAAATAAGATCCCGAGAGGATTTGGCTGTGGATATAGTTGTTTGGTTCTGCCTGATCATTGTCCTGCTGATAACGGCTTATCCCTTCTGGTATGTGGTAGTGGCATCTTTCAGCGATGGTTATGATTTTATGAGGGGTGGTGTATATCTGTGGCCCCGTATTTTTACCCTTGATAACTATAAAAATCTGTTGGGACAGAAGATTTGGACAAACGCCTTTGTAGTGTCTTTTATCCGTACCATCGTTGGGACTTTTCTGACAGTATGTATGACCTGCCTGGTAAGCTATACTCTGTCGCGTAAAGATCTGATGTTCGGCAAGATATACCGTTTCCTGGTGGTGTTTGCCATGTATGTATCCGGCGGCCTAATTCCTATTATATTGTCCTGAAAAATCTTCATTTGGTAAATACCTTTTGGGTGTTTGTAATTCCATCCATGCTGAACCTGTTTTTTATTATCGTGGGCATGAACTTTTTCGGTTCCATTCCAATGGCATTATTGGAGTCCGCCAAGCTGGATGGGGCTTCGGAATTGAAGACTCTGATTCGAATCGTAATGCCTATTTCTACACCATTTATCGCAACATTGTCTTTATTTTCTGCCGTGAACCAGTGGAATTCATGGCTTGATTCTTCTTATTACGTCAATAAAGAATCCCTGCGGACGGTAGCTTACCGAATGCTGGTAGAAATCAACCAGTCTACCGGAGCATCCATTACAGGCGGTACTATCACTACAAAGTCGACTACTCTGACGACACAGGCTACTGCCATGGTTACCAGCATGCTGCCTATCATGTGTGTTTATCCGTTCCTGCAGAAATATTTTGTACAAGGATTGATGCTCGGAGCAGTCAAGGAGTAAAGATATTTGGAAAATTCAGCGGTTATCAGACTCCGGGGAGTCTTTTAATAAAAACACCAAACATATAAGGAGGGTACTATGAAAAGAAAAGGAATAAAATCTTTTATCAGCATTGGTCTGGCATCGGCAATGTTACTGACAGCGTGCGGCGGCAGTGCAGCTACTTCCGGCAGCAATGAGACAGTCCCAAAAGAAGAGAGCGCAGCGGAACAGACGACTGCGGCAGCGCAGTCAGGAGAAACTGCAAAAGCGGACAGTTCGGACATTGTAAAACTGAGGTTTTTCAATGATGAAACATGGTGGCCTTATACTGTATGGGAAGGCAGAATTCCTGAAAAAATCAGTGAAAACACAGGTGTGACCTTTGAGGTGACTACAGCGGCGGACAGCACGGCATTGAATCTGATGATCGCCTCCGGAGATTTGGGAGATATCATTCTTACCAGTGACAATGCGAAAATATCCAGACTGCAGAATTCCGATATGTGTTATACACTGGATGAACTGGCGCAGATGGCAGGTGAAGAATCTTTTGATGTGCATCCCGTATTGAGACTGGTGAATACGGCTGATGATGGAAACCTGTATACCATTATGTGCGGATATTCTCCGGACTATTATATGGAAGAATATCCGAAGGCTGTTTATGAAACCACAGGTCTGGTAGTTCGCGATGACATCTATGAAGCGATCGGTTCTCCTGAGATCAACAATCTGGATGAGTTTGAAGCAATGCTGGCTGAAGTAAAGAAACAGTATCCGGATGTGGTTCCCTTTATGTATAACTACACACATACAAACGGCATCATTAAAATGCTGTTGGGGTCCGATGCCGGAATCGGCGGTTTCCTGGATGTGGACGGGCATGCAAAGGCATTTATAGAGGATCCTGTCCTGGAAGATTATTATGAACTGATGAACGACTGGTATCTCAAAGGTTATATGACAGATGAGAATTTTGCATTTACTTCCGACAGTGACGATTCAGATTACATGGCAGCAGGCAAACTGTTTGCGCTGGCGAAATATTCCAATACTGCTGATGAGATGGGTGTGACTCTGGGAGAAGCAGGCTGTGACTACAGACTTGTTCAGTTGACCGATATCATTTCTAATCAGCCGGGTGCAAAGCATCTGCAGACAACGGCTGGCTGGAGAGGATTGTTTGTACCCAAGAGCTGTTCGGATCCTGTTGCCGCCTATAATTTTATGAAATTCATGTACAGTGAAGAAGGACAGTGCCTGTCTCTTTGGGGTGAGGAAGGAACCGATTGGAACTGGGATGAAGAACACAGCTATCCTGTCCTGAACTATGATTTTGAATCTCCTACCGAATCAGACGGTATGAAATTCTGGGGCTGGATCTATCATGATGGCGTTAGAAACACACTTCCCGGATATGGCAATGAAGGACAGACCTTTAAAGCAAGAGAAGCAGCCACTTCCATCTCTGAAACAAACCCGGTACTGGGCATGCTTCGTATGGGTGCAGATTCGGAAGAACAGACAATTATGAATAATCTGGTGGAACTTTATAATAACATGACTGCACAGATTATTACGGCTTCCACGCCGGAGGAATCCAAAGCCCTGTATCAGGAAATGCTGTCCACTGCCAAGAGTATGGGAGCAGATAAACTGGATCAGTGGGCTGATTCCAAATATGCGGAGAAGAAGGCGGCATATGATGAAATAAAAGATGTCGGAGCGGACTATTAATATATTTAAAGGAATGAATCTGATGTGACAGGAACAAGGGCGGCGGAACCGCATAAAAAATTGGGAGGGTTTATGAGACCATTAAAAGATTACAGCAATATTAAAGGATTTAACTATTCTCTGGCTTCACTCAAGGACTATAATCACGAGATTGAAGTGCGGAACATGGGATATGCAAAGCGCCTTACGCTCAACAGCTGCCGCCTGTTCATGCACATGGAGGACTGGAAAAAGGATTCTGAAAGGTTCCTTGATAATCTCAGGGATTTCATGACTGTTGCATATGATCACGGAATCACCACTACACCAATCCTGCTGATGCCCTATTTTACGGATGACCAGACACCTTACTGGCTGTCGGAGGATCATTCCTGTTCTCCCATTCCCGGGTGCTATTACCCGGAAAACTACAGCATAGGGGAAGCATATGTGTCTGATATCATTAATGCAGTAGCTTCCCATCCCGGCCTACTGTTCTGGGATGTGATGAACGAGCCCAGCTGGCATGGTTTCCTTCTGAGTGTGGATGATCCGCAGGAAAAACAGAAAAGATTGGATATGGTATGGGATTTTGTGCGGCATTTTATCAAATTTGTCAGAGAAAAGGACCCGGTAAATGCACTTGGTGTGGGACATACATTCATTGAGGATACGGAGTACAGCAAGACAGGGGAAATGGTAGATATTATTATTTTTCATGATTATCTGGAAACCAGAAGCCGGGTGGAAGCAACCTGCAGGCGGGCGGTGGAGTTATTCGCAAAATGGCGTGGTAATTAACAACGAGACGGGCTGTCTGTGCCGCCCAATCCCTATGATATGGCAGTGGAGACAGCAGACAGATATGGGATTGGCTGGTATTTATTTGAACTGATGATAGAGGAAGAAGGCGGTATGGGAGCAAGGTACATGGTATAGTATATCCGGACGGAACGGTACGAGATCCTTCTTTATTGTGGCAGCTATCCTGGGATTCTTTCAGAAATCGGAATGAAACAGCCATACAGTCGGATGTGAACCAGGAAGCGTCACGCAGATAAGGTTTTATCGCCGCCGCCCGGGATGCATTGGAAAAAGGGCAGGAGCGGAGGAACTGCTGGAGGGGCGGAAATGTAGCTAACCTGCTGGAAGCAGGGGGGGAACTGGTGCCCATGGCAGTACCGCCTACCGCCAGGATTGCGCCTACCGGAGATCGGAAAAGAAGGGATATCAGGAGATAAGGAGCCTTTATAATCTGGTGTGCCGGCTAAAGAGGATGCGATATTGTGTAAGGGATTTTTGAAGACTTCTGCAGGAAAAGGCAGTAGTAACCGCCAGAAGGAACAGTCCGCCGAAAGAAAAGAATAAGGAAAATGCAGTGCCGTGGATACAGTCAAATGCGGCATTGTGCTGATTAAGAAAGGTATTGAAAAATGAAAAAGGACTGTATTTTATGGGTGGCAGAGGGATATGAATTATCATCCCAGTCTGCCGATAAAAAATATGCATATGATTGAGGATATCACAGAAATGCACGGTAATATGCTGCTCTGGTCCTGTTTGGGAAGTGGTTAATGGCCTTCCTTCTTATTGGCTTTGAAGCGGAAGGGGCAGAAGAACCCAGAATGCGGCTACGGCTATATGAATGACAGGGAATTTTGCGGGGAATGTCGGAAAAGGGGACATGTTTGCAGTGCTCTGAAGGCACAGCTATGGGAACGGCAGAATGGAATGAAGATGAAACACAGCTGCTGGCTTTGAATATACACAGATGCCGGTGTGAAAAAATGATACGTGGGTATGAGCGAATTGTCCGTCAACCGTTATCCCTATGTATTTCCTCCTAGAGCAATTTTTCCGCAGGGGCTTACTGATTTCAAAGGAGATAAAGTTGGGGATTACCTTTGAAGAATTTAAGGCTGTTTCCTGGAAGGCAGGAATATCCTGGCACGATGGCTGATGGCTCGAGCATGATCATAAATGCTATTCGGCATGCGCGAATAAAGACTCTTTATCTTGCCTATCTGAAAAAAGAAACAGAAATGATGATTGATGCAAATGCCGGCGGTCTGCATATTGATGAATACATTCCTTGTGAAGCATGTGTTCAATAATGCAGGCTGTTTCTGTCCGAATGCGTGGGGATAAATTCAGAAGATATCTCAAAAAAAAAGAGGATATCTTTACCGCGGATGCAGGAGTTGAAAGAATTTGACTATCGGGCCTATCTGCTGCAAAAGGGATATGGGGACAGAGACCTGGTGGCGGGAAAAGGAACCAACGTTGAAATTCCTTTGTTCCGAATATGCCCGGATGCAGATGGACCTATAGAATATGTGGTACGGGAAGTGGCGGAGCATGCAAAGCCTATGCGCGCAGACAGCGGGACGAGGAGTTCCCCGTGAGCGCCAACCTGTTCAATTGTTATCCCCATAGCTGGGAATGCAAGAAGCATCTGGATATCCTGGCTGGGGAAAAGACCAACATCTCTCTGCGCCAGGATGGCTGGTATCAGTTTGCATTTGGATGGCTGAACGGAAAGGAATGCTGTTTTGTGGAGGATCCCAATCAGTATGTACGGGATATGGCAGAAGATATGAAGAATGGTATCAATGACAGGTTTATCCTTTTTTCTCCTTGGAGCCTCTGGCACATGGGTTCCATCTGGCTTTCCCTATGGTTCCTGGCTGCAGAATCAGGTAAAGGATGCGCTGTGGCCGGATTCGTATGCTGAAGAGGCTTGGGCCATGGCTGGATGAACATGAAGCGGCTTTTTCCATGAATCCTGCAGCGGATTTGCTGTTATTTATGATTGGCAGTCCGCCAGTGAAAATCAGTGGACAAAGCCTCGGCAGGATGGCAGAGTCTATGGAAACGGGGACTGCCTGATAATGGGAGCTGAAGGCGCTTTTGCGGGGGATGGGGAATTTGACAGCTTTTTCCGGCTGCTGCAGAAGCTGAGCGACAGACATATTCTATACCGGGTGATCTATGAAAGCCCTGATGAACCGCTGTGTTATGGCGGCTCAGTTCTTTCGGCATGGTGCTCCTGCCGGATGCCTTTGCCATGCGTCAGGAGGATATAAAATTACCAGAAGCTACCAGAACGGTGGGGGACAAGGATTACAGTGGGGCAAGAGCCTGAGAATGGATTCAGGGGCGGACAGACATTTTTGAGGGAAGAAAATATGGATGCGCTGATTAAAAATGCTGGAATGCCGTGAACAGGAAATCACTGCGCCGGAGGAAGATGGATATGGGATTGCCTGGCATGACACAGGAAATGGAAGGGCACTGCATATCATCAATTACAGTTATGACAGTGACAGCCACAGGATAAGGAATCTGCCGGAACTCTGTTTCCGTCTGGGAGAAAAACGTGGAGGCTGGGATGTGTCAGTACTTTCCCGGAAAATCCACTGTTGGAGGTTTCATACAGACAGCAGACACTGGAAGTAAAAATGCAGGAATTTATACAATTATTGAACTCATGGATGTATAAGAAATAAAAGTAATGTCTGGGCGGAGGAAAGGTTTATACTTTTCTTCCGCTTTTGTTATCTGCAGGATTCGTCTGTGGGCCCTAATGTAAAAATCTTCCGTACCACCTTGACAACCAAATCA
>VOFI01003584.1_pt1 | contig 25672 bp, 25 predicted proteins | sample 5384131 | NCBI WGS metagenome assembly VOFI01 (sample SAMN12384728, study PRJNA508395) | human gut metagenome | isolation source: healthy gut H | host: Homo sapiens | reverse complement strand
GTATCGGAGCACAATTCCATAATGTATCGAAAGCACAGATCTATGGAGTGGAGATTTCAACAAACGGTGTATATAACTTCAACAAGAACACAAAATTATTCTATAATCTGGGATATGTATATACCGAACCGCGTGACGCGGATTACCAGGAACGCAATGCTGTAGAAGGACTGTATACCGACCCGCTTCAGATGAAAGAGAAATCAAATACGGGTAAGTATCTGAAATATCGTCCGAAACATAGTTTCAAAACAACGGTAGACTTCCAGTGGAAACGCATCAATGTGGGTGCCAATGTGGCATGGAAAAGCAAAATCCTTGCAGTGGATTATCTGATGCTGGACGAGCGTTCTAAAACACAAAACGACTTAATGGATTATGTACGCGGTATCCTTTTCGGTTATTCAAAAGGAGAAACACTCGCTACTTACTGGAAGAAGCATAACACAGATTATGCAACCGTTGACTTCCGTTTCGGTGTAAAAGCAACGAAAGAAGTTGCTTTCCAGTTTATGGTAAACAACTTGTTTAATAAAGAATACAGTTACCGCCCAATGGCAGTAGCTGCTCCCCGTACTTTTGTGCTGAAAATGGACGTCACATTCTAAATAACTCTTATTATTTACACATTAATAAAGGAACGGCTGCTCAATGCAGCCGTTTTTTTGTTTCATTTGTTACTAATCAGCCATATATTCCGTATATTTGTCACCCGTAAATCAGGAAGAACAACTCGATAAAATGAAAAAGCAAATCGTACTTATTGCAATCTTATGTTGTACAGCCTTTGCACAAGCACAAGAAGTTTTTGTAAATGCCGATTTTGTCAGTAGTTACATTTGGCGGGGAATAGACTCGGGCAATGCCTGTATCCAGCCAACACTAGGTTTTAATTGGAAGGGACTGACAGTTTATGCCTGGGGTTCAACAGAGTTTCGCAACAAAAACAATGAGATTGACTTGTCGCTAGAATATGAATACAAGAATCTAACCCTTTATGCTAACAACTATTTTACCCAGACAGAAGAAGAACCTTTCAAATATTTCAATTACAGTTCACACTCCACCGGACATACTTTCGAAGTCGGAGCCGGATATATATTTAGTGAAAAGTTCCCGCTTTCCGTCAGCTGGTATACAACGTTTGCCGGCAATGATTACCGGGAAAACGATAAACGCGCCTGGTCCAGTTATTGCGAGCTAAGCTATCCCTTTAGTGTGAAAGATGTCGATATGAGTATTGAAGCCGGCTTCACACCGTGGGAAGGTTTCTACTCTAACAAGTTCAATGTTGTCAACATCGGATTATCCGCAACCAAAGAGTTAAAGATCACTTCCGGCTTCTCCCTTCCTATTTTCGGAAAACTGATAGCCAATCCCTACGAAGAACAAGTCTATTTCGTTTTCGGACTTAGTTTATAGCAAGACATATTTATTAATAAATCACTAATAATTACCCCCATGAAAAAACACCCCTTGATTCTTTGCGCAGGAATTACTTCTCTTTTATTGAGTGCCTGCAATCCGGTAAAAGTTCCGGAAGCAATCTTACCCGTTCCCGAAGCCAAACAAGTGGAATGGCAGAAAATGGAAACCTATGCTTTTGTACATTTCGGACTTAACACTTTTAACGACCGTGAATGGGGATACGGAGATTCCGATCCTAAAACATTCAACCCTGCGAAGCTGGACTGTGAGCAATGGGTACAGACCTTTGTAGAATCGGGCATGAAAGGAGTAATCCTCACTGCCAAACATCACGACGGTTTCTGCCTGTGGCCTACCCAACTGACAGAGTATTGTATCCGCAACACTCCCTATAAGAATGGACAAGGAGACATTGTGCGCGAGTTATCGGACGCCTGCAAAAAATATGGTATCAAATTCGCCGTTTACCTATCCCCCTGGGACAGACACCAAGCTAATTACGGAACTCCCGAATATGTAGATTATTTCTATAAACAACTCCATGAACTACTGACCAACTACGGTGATGTCTTTGAAATCTGGTTCGACGGCGCCAACGGAGGCGATGGCTGGTATGGCGGAGCGAAAGATTCACGTACTATCGACCGCAAAACATATTACAACTATCCGCGAGCCTATAAAATGATTGACGAACTGCAACCGCAAGCAGTTATTTTCTCCGATGGGGGACCCGGTTGCCGTTGGGTGGGTAATGAAAACGGATTTGCCGGAGCCACCAACTGGTCATTCCTGCGTGCAGGTGAAGTGTATCCGGGTTATCCGAAATATCGCGAACTGCAATACGGACATGCCGACGGCAACCAATGGGTGGCAGCCGAGTGTGACGTTTCTATCCGTCCGGGTTGGTTCTATCATCCGGAAGAAGACGGCCGTGTGAAAACAGTGGACGAACTGACCGACTTGTATTACCGTAGCGTAGGACATAACGCAACGTTATTGCTGAACTTCCCCGTAGACCGTGACGGACTCATTCATCCGACAGACTCCGCCAACACCGTTAACTTCCATAAGAACATACAGAAACAATTAGAAAAGAATCTGCTGGCCGGCCTTTCCCCCAAAGCATCGGACGAACGGGGAAAAGCATTCTCCGCCAAAGCTGTGACCGACGGTGATTATGATACTTATTGGGCTACCAATGATGATGTAACTTCCGCCACTATCGAATTTGACTTGCCTCAACCGGAGAAGATCAATAGAATGATGTTACAGGAATATATCCCTCTGGGACAACGTGTGAAATCATTCGTAGTAGAATATAACCAGGAAGGTGAATGGCTTCCCGTGAAACTCAATGAAGAGACAACAACCGTTGGTTACAAACGTCTCCTCCGTTTCGAAACGATCACGACCGATAAGCTCCGTGTCCGTTTCACGGATTCACGTGCATGTCTCTGCATCAATAACATCGAAGCATTTTACGCAGGAGCAACTTCCGATACATACTCTGCAAAAGCGGAAGAACTGAAGAGTTTCCCGTTCACTCTCAGCGGAGTAGACACAGAAGAAGCACAAAAATGCATGGACAAGAATGACCAAACGGCCTGTTTCGTCAATGGAAACACACTGTTAATCGACTTGGGAGAAGAACGTACGATTACTTCATTCCATTATCTTCCCGACCAAAGCGAATATAATAAAGGTGTAATCGCCGCATACGAAATATCTGTCGGTATGGATAGCAATGCTGTCAATCAAGTGGTAGCAAAAGACGAATTTTCTAATATAAAGAATAACCCGATCCTGCAATCTGTCTACTTCACCCCACTCAAAGCCCGCTATGTCCAGCTGAAAGCAACGAGGATGATACATGACGGAGAACCATTAGGATTGGCCGAGATCGGTATACAATAACATAAAAAAGAACTTTATACTTACATACAAATTTAGCAGTTCTTATTGTCAGACTATCATTTCTATTCTTAGCATATTGATTTCCATTAGATACTGACGATAAGCCCTGAAAATAGGCTGGCAATATTATCTTATACATTTTATTGTCAGCCTATGATTTTATTACTCCCTCATAGTTACTGTCCGTCCGGCTTTGCTTACCTTTCGCGACAAGCCCCCTTTAAACATACGTTATACAACCGCTATACTTCTGTTAACCAATAAGTATTGTTCTGTCGGGATACCGATATAGTTACCTCGCCACGGCCGTGGAAAGAATTCGCCACAGTTGTGGTAACTTCTCGTCACGACCGTTCAAACTGTGAAGACACTCTAACAGTACTATACCGGTATTCCGACAGTACTATACCGGTTTCCTTTCCTATAAAGTCCTGCTTAACCACTCTGCAAATAAGCAACTTGCCAGAAAAGCAGTAGTAATATCGAGCAAGAACAAATTCAATAAATATACTTTCACCCCCCAACCAAATCTATAAAAATCCTTCTTCTTTTGCTCAAAATCCTTAAACTTGTGCATTTTTCAGATAGATTTCTTGTCAGAACCAAGCGTTTGCGTAAATTTGCAGGCTGATAGTTAACCGGATAGTTTGGATAGCAAGAGATTACTACTTGACTACTGGCTGCTAACTTGTAGAAATACTAATACTAATAATTAATAGCATGAGTTTGAAAATCGTTGTACTGGCAAAACAAGTTCCCGACACACGCAACGTTGGGAAAGATGCCATGAAAGCCGACGGAACTATTAACCGCGCGGCACTCCCTGCCATCTTCAACCCCGAAGACCTGAATGCCCTTGAACAGGCTCTCCGACTGAAAGATGCACATCCGGGCTCCACCGTAACCATCCTGACCATGGGACCAGGTCGTGCTGCCGACATTATTCGTGAAGGACTTTTCCGTGGTGCAGATAACGGTTACTTGCTGACCGACCGTGCTTTCGCCGGTGCAGATACACTGGCTACTTCTTACGCACTGGCTACTGCTATCCGCAAAATAGGTAACTGTGACATTATTATCGGTGGTCGTCAGGCTATCGACGGTGACACGGCGCAGTAGGTCCGCAGGTAGCAGAAAAGTTGGGATTGACCCAAATCACATACGCAGAAGAAATTCTGGAAGTAGGTAAAGACAAGATTACAGTGAAACGCCACATCGACGGTGGTGTTGAAACCGTAGAGGGCCCGCTGCCTATCGTGATTACTGTCAACGGTTCTGCAGCTCCTTGCCGTCCGCGCAACGCGAAACTGGTTCAGAAGTACAAACATGCCAAGACTGTGACTGAAAAACAGCAAGGTAACCTTGATTATACTGACCTGTATGACAAGCGCGATTATCTGAATCTGGTAGAATGGAGCGTAGCCGACGTAAACGGTGACCTCGCACAATGTGGTCTGTCCGGTTCGCCGACAAAAGTGAAAGCCATTCAGAACATCGTGTTCCAGGCTAAAGAGAGCAAAACCATCAGCGGCAGCGACCGTGACGTGGAAGACCTGATTGTTGAACTGTTAGCTAACCATACTATCGGATAATCATGAATAACTTATTTGTATATTGCGAAATAGAAGAAGGTAACGTAGCAGACGTCAGCCTTGAACTTCTGACCAAAGGTCGTTCGTTAGCCAACCAGTTGAACTGTCAGCTCGAAGCAGTGGTTGCCGGAACCGGCCTCAAAGATATTGAAAAACAAATCCTTCCTTACGGAGTAGACAAACTCCACGTTTTCGACGGCGAAGGACTTTACCTTATACTTCACTTCCTCACACAGCTATCCTGGTGAACCTTTTCAAAGAAGAGCAGCCACAAATCTGCCTCATGGGCGCTACCGTTATCGGCCGTGACCTCGGCCCGCGTGTTTCTTCTGCTTTGACCAGCGGATTGACTGCCGACTGTACTTCACTGAAATCGGTGACCACGAAGACAAGAAAGAAGGTAAGACTTACAAGAACCTGTTGTATCAAATCCGTCCGGCTTTCGGTGGTAACATCGTTGCTACGATTGTGAACCCGGAACACCGCCCGCAAATGGCAACCGTTCGCGAAGGTGTGATGAAGAAAGAAATCCTCTCTCCTACTTATCAAGGAGAAGTGATCCGTCACGACGTGAAAAAATACGTAGCCGACACGGACTATGTAGTGAAGTAATCGAACGCCACGTAGAAAAGGCAAGAACAACCTGAAAGGTTCTCCGATCATCATAGCCGGTGGATACGGTGTAGGTTCGAAAGAAAACTTCGACCTATTGTTCGACCTCGCTAAAGAACTTCACGCAGAAGTAGGTGCCAGCCGTGCTGCTGTGGACGCAGGTTTTGCAGAGCACGACCGTCAGATTGGTCAGACAGGTGTCACGGTTCGTCCGAAACTCTACATCGCTTGCGGTATCTCCGGACAGATTCAGCATATCGCCGGTATGCAGGAAAGTGGTATCATCATCTCCATCAATAACGATCCGGATGCTCCGATCAACACGATTGCCGATTACGTAATCAACGGAACTATCGAAGAAGTTGTGCCGAAGATGATTAAGTATTATAAACAAAATAGCAAGTAAGGAAAGATGGCTAATTATTATACAGACATACCGGAACTCAAGTATCACTTGAACAATCCGATGATGAAGCGTATTTGCGAACTGAAAGAACGCAATTACAGAGATAAAGATGAATTCGATTATGCTCCGCTGGACTTCGAAGATGCCGTAGACTCTTACGACAAAGTATTGGAGATTACAGGAGAAATCACAGGAGAAATCATTGCTGCCAACGCAGAAGGCGTTGACGAAGAAGGCCCTCACTGCGGAAACGGACGTGTGGAATATGCTTCGGGTACGAAACAGAACCTCGATGCCATGGTCAAAGCCGGCTTGAACGGCATGACCATGCCCCGTCAGTTTCGGTGGACTGAACTTCCCGATTACTCCGTACACCATGTGCGCGGAAATTGTAGCCGCTGCAGATGCAGGTTTCGGCAACATCTGGTCATTGCAAGACTGCATTGAAACATTATACGAATTCGGTAACGCCGACCAGCACAGCCGTTTCATTCCCCGTATTTGTGCAGGTGAAACCATGTCTATGGACTTGACCGAACCCGATGCCGGTTCCGACCTTCAGTCAGTAATGCTGAAAGCTACTTTCGATGAAGCCAACAACTGCTGGCGTCTGAACGGTGTGAAACGTTTCATCACTAACGGTGACGCTAATCTTCACTTGGTATTGGCACGTAGCGAAGAAGGAACCAAAGACGGACGTGGTTTGTCTATGTTCATCTATGACAAAAACGAAGGAGGTGTAGATGTACGCCGCATCGAAAATAAATTAGGTATCCACGGCTCTCCTACCTGCGAACTGGTTTACAAGAACGCGAAAGCCGAACTTTGCGGTGACCGTAAGCTCGGTTTGATAAAATACGTTATGGCATTGATGAATGGTGCGCGTCTGGGTATCGCTGCCCAGTCAGTAGGTTTGTCACAAGCTGCTTACAACGAAGGATTGGCATACGCCAAAGAACGTAAGCAGTTCGGAAAAGCCATCATCGATTTCCCGGCAGTATATGACATGCTGTCTATCATGAAAGCCAAACTGGATGCAGGCCGTGCATTGCTTTACCAGACTTCACGCTATGTGGATATTTACAAAGCATTGGATGATATTGCCCGCGAACGCAAACTGACTCCTGAAGAACGTCAGGAACAAAAAGTCTACGCCAAGCTAGCAGACAGTTTTACTCCGCTTTCCAAGGGTATGAACTCTGAATATGCCAACCAGAATGCATACGATTGTATCCAGATTCACGGTGGTTCTGGCTGCCGACATCATCATGTCTCACCTGCTGATTCAGGATGCAAGCAGATCTTCCGAACTGTTCTCTAAATCTGCACACGTATATCTGAACTATGCGGAAGCAGAAGTGGAAAAACATGCTAACTTTATCAGCAACTTCGATAAAGAAGACTTGGCTTTCTATAAGAAGTAACAGAATATTATACAACGCAAGGGCTGGATTTGCCTGCTCGAATATGATAATCTTTACGTATTCGGGCGGACAAATCCGGTCCTTTCTGTTTGATATCCCCTCCCCTTCGTTCGAACCGGCTATGTCTCACCCAATTAAGTTTCTCTATATCTATAAAAATATACCCCACTTATTTCTACTTTTTCTCATTATTATTCCATACATTTGTCTGTCAGGAAATAGGCAATCATTTACAACAATTAAAAGAGAATAATATGGCATTTAGACTCAGGCCTTTACATGAGGACACACTACAATTTGCTGGCTTATCAAACACACAAATTCTGATTTTAGCCCTTGAAGCTTCTCAAAAGTTAGAATGGAATATTGAAGAACTCACTCTTGAAGGTGTCCGTTTTGATGTCCCTATGAGTATAAAATCCCATGGAGAGGAAATCACAGTCTCTATTCAGGAAGGAAGTGACGGAGAAATATCTGTTCGCAGTCAAAGCATTGCCATGCAACTGGTAGACTATGGCAAGAACAGAAAAAACATCCAAAGTTTGCAGAAGGCAATGGAAGAAATAAAATCAACTCTTTCTCCGGAAGAATTAGAGCAAAAAGCCAAAAAACTGGAAGATGATTTTAACCGGCCGTTGACCGAGGAAGAAGAAGCATATCTCAAAGAAATAGAAAAGAAATCATCCTTTATCAGTTTCTTCATTCCCCGGAAAGGATTTATAGCGACTCCTATCCTAATGGACCTTAATCTTCTGATCTTTATCTTAATGGTGGCTTTCGGAGTGGGAATCCTGGAACCTTCCACACTGGCCTTACTGAAATGGGGGCTGATTTTGGACCGCTAACCCTTACCGGAGATTGGTGGCGCGCCATAACCTGCAACTTCATACATATCGGCGCTTTCCACTTGCTGATGAATATGTATGCTTTCATGTATATCGGACTTTGGTTGGAGGACCTGATAGGAACGCGGCGTATGTTCATCTCCTATCTGCTCACCGGGGTTTGTTCGGCAGCCTTCAGTCTTTATATGCACGCCGAAACAATCAGTGCCGGAGCTTCAGGAGCGATCTTCGGACTTTACGGCATCTTTCTGGCTTTTCTCCTTTTTCACCACATCCCGAGAGCACAACGGAAAGCATTATTAATTAGTATCCTTCTTTTCGTAGGCTACAATCTGGTATATGGCATGAAAGCAGGAATCGATAATGCCGCACATATCGGTGGATTGCTCAGTGGCTTTCTTTTGGGAACCATTTATGTAATCAGTTACAGATTTGAGAAGAAGGATGCACAAAGAACTATTTCTATTGTAGGGGAACTGGGGATCTTCGGAATCTTCCTGTTCAGTTTCCTCGGACTTTGCCAGAACATCCCTTCAACATATCGGGAAATACGTAAGGAATGGGAAAGCGGAATCGTGGAAGCTTATCTTAACGGTGAACTGGAAGAGGAAAATGACAACCAGCCTGCAACGAATACGCCAAGCAAGTCGTCCACCCTGCAAATGCCACCTTATACCCCTGTCGGCAACAATGACACATGGCTTTCTTTCTATGATGCAACAACAAATTTCAGTTGCCAATATCCTACAAACTGGCATAAGATAACAGGTGCGCGAGGACTGACTCCCACTGCGGAACCTCCTTTTCTAATGCTCGTCAATGGAGGAAACCAATTAACTGCCGTCGCGCTTACCTATGACACACGGAAAGAGTTTGAACGCGTAAAAGAACTGACACTCCTGCTCCCGAGAAACGCAAATGGAGAGCCTTCGGAGGATTATAAACAAAGCAACGTAACGATCAACGGCCTGCCTATGACACAGACCTCGAATCCATTGCATATCGGAGCTCCCGATGAGCCGGGGCATGACGTGCAGCAAATTGCGTTACGTTATTTCCAGGAAGATCAACTAAGAGTCTTTTCCATAGTAATGCTTGTCTACGACAAGGAAGCACAAGCAGACTTGGAAGCTATTGTATCAAGCATTCAAATAACCAAATAAAGTAAACAATGAAAGCATACATTCAAGTAAAACAACTGGGAAAGCGAAAGTGCTGCATTGAAAAGCTACCCGTCGACTTTTCTGTTCCTCCCACCAATGTGCAGGAGTTGATTGCAAGTATTGTCAGCTGGCAAGTAAGCGAATATAACGATCGCCTGCAACAGAGTGAAGTATTGCAATATCTCACTCGGGAAGAAGTTGAGGACAAGGCTGCCTCCGGAAAGGTAGGCTTCGAAGTAAACTATAACGGCAGACCGGCCGCAGAAACTGAAGCAATCGTCAATGCTCTGCAATCTTATGAGGACGGAATTTTCCGTATCTTTATAGATGACACGGAAGCAGGCGGGCTTTCTTCTCCTGTTGTATTAAAAGAAGAAACTACACTGACCTTTATCCGACTGACTATGCTATCGGGAAGATTATGGTAAGTATCTATAATAACCCCCAAAAAACAGATAATCATGAGAATCATTTACAATGAAGATTTGAATAAACGAATCATCCCGTATGTGGACAAATTAATAAAGAATAAAAAAAAGCTGGATAAAGAAACGGCTGTTCTCTTCGATGTATTCATTCAATATCTTGACATGGATACCCGCTACGGGACGTATGGCGAGCAATTGGAACCTTGTATCACCGAAATCATCCGAGAGGAAAGTATCAGGAATGTCGCCCATCTTTTGACGGAAAACTAAATAAACTACTTCTCTACTTATTGGGGGACGAATATGCCGGGCTGTTTCATACTTACTTGAAAATCAAGGCCCGTTGCCCGTATACTTGTGGGTATTCACGACGTTCACAACGTTCGGTTGACCCGACCCTGCATCTCAACCATGTGACAGATGCACTGACCCAGTTTCTGAAACTACGTGCAACCGGGTTTAACGAACAGGCCATACTCAACGGAGGAAGAACACCGGAAGAAATAGAAACAATCAAAGACGCTATGAGTTGCCAGAGTTGGATGGCTGCCCAAATAGCGGAAGGAAATGCCACCGTCATTGAGTACTTGCAAAACGTGTTGACCAGCGAAAACAATGCCAACCGTCTGAATCAGGGACACCTTCAAGCTATCGCTGCCAGCGGATACCGTCCGTTGCTCGAACTGGAAGGGAAGTTATTGTTGGCTGCCAAACTGCAAGAAGGACTCCGGCAAGCTATCGTAGAGACAATGGACGAAGGCTGTCCCGAAAGCTACCTCTACCTATTTTCCATTATCTACGACAACGGCCTGCAACGATTTGCTTCCGTGAAACGCGGTATTGCAGTCAGTACGGGTATCGGAGAACAGGACAGCAGTGACCGTATCACCAATAAATATGTAGAACTCATCCGGCATTTCCTGAATAATCAAGAGGACGCCCGCAAGGCTCTCCAAAGCAAAGACACAACCAAGCTTTACCTGGCATTATGGAGTATCGGATTCTATAATACGGAAGACATTCAGGCACTTATACCGCAAATCATCAAAGAAGGTGCTAAATATCAGGTAGAAACTCTCCTCTATTTCCTGCGTTGCACGCAATATACAGGGATGAACCATCGCATCAGCAAAGAAGCGCTGGAAGTATGGCACAACGAACCTTCGGTGGTTGCATCCATTCTTCCTCTCTATATGAACGGGATCTATCTCAGCCGGTACGGCAATTACCAAGAAGGTCCGCAACTTATCGACTACTTCGAAACAAAAGAAGAAGCGGTCCGCCACTATGAATACCTGAAACAAGTCTATCAGTCAATCTCTGCCAAAGAGACTTACTCTCCGTACATATTCTTCTGGGAAAGTGCATTCCTCACCCGTTCGGACATTGTACTCAAAATGGCATACATCACCTGGATGCTGCATGACTCGGCATTAAGGGACGATCTCTGTGCTTATCTGCCTACTCTAGAAACTTATATGAGAGCAGGATATATCGGCATTGTACTGAATCCTCCCACCAGCCAATTACAAGAAGAATACGTACTTCAATCACTCGGTGACCGTTCGGTAGATGTACGCGACGAAGCTTATAAAGTATTGTCCGATATGACTTTATCGCCCGAACAGAACCTGAAGGTAGAGGAATTGTTACGATTCAAATACAGCGAGATGCGTATTAACGCTATCAATCTGCTGATGAAACAGCCGAAAGAACAACTGGCCGACAGTATCCGCCGCTTACTAACAGACAAGGTGTTCGAACGCCGTCTGGCCGGATCTGGATATGATGAAGACTATCCATAATACAGAATTTCTACAGGATATCTATCAGGAACTTCTTCCCCACCGTCAAAGAAATCCGAAACCGAACGCGAAGGAAAAAGTGTTGATAGAATCTCTGATTGGAGACGGAACGGAAGAAAACACCGCACAGCACTATACCAAAGATAACGGCTTCGGTCTGTACGACCCGGCCCTGGAAGTCAACCTGCCGGAAATTACTCCAGGACAAAGGATTCAACGTGAGAAAAGCATTCGAATTCATCTGCTTCGGAAGGGCAAAGCTCGTATTTAAGAAGCTAAGCAAATACATCGAAACATATAAGAACGCGGAGTTCAAGAATAGCTACGGGGAAGCGTGCCTGATAGGCAATAGTGTCCTGATAAACTGGAGTAACTACGGAGGATTGAGCGGACTCGGTTTCCCGGAACTGTGGAAGGCCTTCTACGAAGAAGAAATAGGAAGCTACGACAAATTGCTGATGATGAGTTTCATGCTTGCATCGACAGGTACCGCTAAAGACGAAGACGACTCCGACGAGGAAGATGAGGAAGACATCAAGGCAGACCAGAAATCGGCCAATAGCTTCGAGCCGCTTATCAACCGGATGTATACAGGTGTCGTCTATCGCGGGCTGCAAAAAGAACTCCGCAAGCTGACATATTACGATCAGATTAACGATATCATCGAAGCACTGGCTCATGAATACAGGGATGAAGCTGCCTATCAACAGTTATCCGTCAATATGCTGCTCCAATTATTGCCATTGCTGAATACAGAAAACATTTTCCGTCAATATACCAACAAGCACGCATGGCTCAGGGATAAAATGGAATACGGAAAGAAACAAATCGTTTACCCGATACACAACAACAAGTTTGTGAACTTCTGGCTCGAAATACCTCAAAAGCCGATCAGCGATGATCTGTTCGTACGCTACTTCACCGTACGCTACCAGCTCTACAAGCTCACCAATTACATGGAGCATACACCCGAACTGGAAGAAACGGACTCTTACCTCCAGGCTACGGACTTCGCCCGAGCATGGATGCTGGGATTAATTCCGGCCGAAGAAGTTTACCGGGAAATGATGGGACGTGTCAACTCCCCCAGCCGCGTAGAGGCTATCACAAAAGTATTGAATGACAATTTCCGTTTCAGTAAAGAGAAAGAAAGGTATGCCGATATCAAAGGAATCGACTTCTCTCTGTTCCGTTCACTGGCACAAAAGGTGGTCGACAGGATTCTGGAAATAGAATTGAAACGGGGAGATTCCGAAACGCAGGTAACCAGTCTTGCCGAAGAATTGTCTTATGTCTACGGAGCCAAAACGTTCATCGGCATCCTGCAGGCATTCGGCAAAGATACCTTCATTCGCGACAGCTATAACTGGAACAATACGAAACGCGGAGTATTGAGCAGCCTGCTCCACGCCTGCTATCCACTGCCGACAGACACAAGTGCCCAACTGAAAAAGCTTGCAAAACAGGCTGAAATCAGCAATGAACGACTGGTAGAAGCTGCCATGTTCGCCCCGCAATGGATAGAACTTACCGAGAAGGCGATCAATTGGAAGGGACTGACAAGTGCAGCCTATTATTTCCACGCCCATACCAATGAAACCTGCGATGACAAGAAGAAAGCGATTATCGCCCGCTACACCCCCATCGACGTAGATGACCTGCGGGAAGGTGCTTTTGACATCGACTGGTTCAAAGATGCATTTAAGACAATTGGCAAACAACGCTTCGAAGTAGTCTACAATGCCGCCAAATATATCTCATGCAGCAATAGCCATACCCGTGCCCGCAAGTTTGCCGATGCCACCAACGGCGCGGTGAAAGCGGCAGATGTAAAGAAAGAAATAGTTGCCAAACGCAACAAGGACTTATTGATGAGCTACGGCCTCATCCCATTGGGACGCAAAGCAGACAAGGAGTTGCTGGATCGTTATCAATACCTGCAAAAGTTCTTGAAAGAGAGCAAGGAATTCGGTGCTCAAAGACAGGAAAGCGAAAAGAAAGCGGTAAACATCGCCCTGCAAAACCTGGCACGTAACTCCGGCTACGGAGACGTTACCCGCCTGACCTGGAGCATGGAAACGGAACTGATTAAAGAACTTCTTCCCTACCTGTCTCCCAAAGAGATAGACGGCGTAGAAGTGTACGTGCAAATCAACGAGGAAGGCAAATCGGAGATTAAGCAGATCAAAGACGGCAAAGAGCTCAACAGTATGCCTGCCAAACTGAAAAAGCATCCGTATATAGAAGAACTGAAAGCGGTACACAAGAAGCTGAAAGACCAGTATACCCGTTCGCGCATCATGCTGGAACAGGCGATGGAAGACTGCACCCATTTTGAAGAAAACGAATTGCGCAAGCTGATGCAGAATCCTGTTATCTGGCCATTGCTGAAACATCTTGTCTTTATCTGTAACGGACAGACAGGCTTCTACACTGACGGATTGCTGGTGACGGTGAATGCCGTTTGCCTCCCGTTAAAACCGAAAGACGAGTTACGCATCGCCCACCCCACAGACTTGTATGCAAGCGGCAACTGGCACGCTTATCAGAAATTCCTGTTCGATAAAGCAATCCGCCAACCTTTCAAACAGGTGTTCCGCGAGCTCTACGTTCCTACTTCCGAAGAAGTGGAAGCAACTCAATCCCGCCGCTATGCCGGCAATCAGATTCAACCGCAGAAAACAATTGCCGTACTGAAAGGGCGCCGTTGGGTAGCCGATTACGAAGACGGCCTTCAAAAGATATATTACAAAGAGAATATCATCGCCACCATCTACGCCATGGCAGACTGGTTCTCTCCTGCCGACATCGAAGCTCCGACGTTGGAATATGTTTGCTTCCACAACCGCAAGGATTATAAGCCGATGAAGATTTCGGAGATTCCTCCCGTTGTGTTCTCCGAAGTAATGAGGGATGTAGACCTTGCCGTAAGCGTGGCGCACGCCGGAAGTGTAGATCCGGAAACCAGCCACTCTACCATCGAAATGCGTAGCGTATTGGTGGAACTGACAATGCCGTTGTTCCATTTCAACAATGTGAAGGTGGAAGGCAACTTTGTCCGTATCGAGGGCAAACTGGGTAAGTACAATATCCATCTGGGAAGCGGCGTGATTCATCAGGAAGGAGGCGCACAGATTGCCGTTCTCCCGGTACATTCACAAAACCGCGGACGCTTGTTCCTGCCTTTTGTAGATGAAGATCCGAAGACGGCCGAGATACTGACTAAGATTATCTTCTTTGCAGAAGACGATAAGATAAAAGACCCAAGTATATTAAATCAAATCAAGTAACAACCGATATGGCAGAAAATTTATCAATCAACGCGGGAAGCAAGGAGGAAAAGTATCGTGAACTACTCCCGCAGTTATACGCATTAATAAGTACGGAAACGGATTTCATAGCCAATCTTGCGAATCTTTCCGCCGCATTAAAGCAGACTTTCAATTTCTTCTGGGTAGGCTTTTATCTGGTGAAAGGAGATGAGCTTGTGCTAGGTCCGTTTCAAGGGCCTATCGCCTGCACTCGCATCCGCTTTGGCAGAGGAGTTTGCGGAACGGCTTGGAAAGAAGCGCGGACACTGATTGTTCCTGATGTAGAGCAGTTTCCCGGTCACATAGCCTGCAGTTCCGATTCCAAATCGGAGATAGTAGTACCGATGATGAGAGAAGGGAACGTGATCGGAGTGCTGGATATTGACAGTGATTCATTGGATAGTTTCGATGATATTGATGCGCACTATCTGGAAGAAATCTGTACATATCTCCGATAGTCATATTCTCTCGGAACAGTCTTATTAAAACAGAGGCTCTGATTGAGTGAATCAGAGCCTCTGTTTACTATAAATAGAGCCTCTGTTTAGTACAAACAGAGGCTCTATTTTTCTTACCAGTCCATATCTTCTATTTCCCGTTTGCGGTATAGCGTAAGCTGCTTACGGAGGTGAGTCCATTTCGCGTTTCATCTCCTCCATTCTTTCCAACAAGTGATGAATGGCGTCAATGCCTTCCATATTAATGGACAAGTCATAATACATCCTGCTATAACGTTCCACGTCCGGAAGTTCAGACACGAGCAGATAATGTTCACTACCTTCAGTGTGTACGTTAATTAAACCGCCTTCTTCCAACAATTCAATGAATGAAGGCTCAATATGACATTTGTGACAGTATTCACTGACAATAATTAATTCGGTCTGCATGGTACTCATTCATTTTAGTTCATACTCTGTAATTGACGGAACAATTCCTTCTGTGCATCCGTCAAATTCGTAGGAATCTTAACGGAATAGGTAACAATCAGGTCACCGAATTGTCCTTCCTTCTTATAAACCGGGAATCCTTTTCCTTTCAAGCGTACTTTCGTACCGTTCTGTGTTTCCGGCTTTATCTTCAGTTTCACTTTACTGTCCAAAGTGTCGACTATCTTCTCACCTCCCAATACGGCAGTGTAGAGATCTATTTCCACATCAACATACAGGTCGTCGCCCAAGCGTTTGAACACCGGGTCTTCGGCTATAACAAACGTAATGTACAAGTCCCCCGCAGGTCCTCCCGTTGACACCTTCGGCTCCGTAGCCCTTTCAGTTTAATAACCTGTCCGTCGGCTACACCGGCAGGAATAGTGATACGTACCTGTTTACCGTTGACGGTCAATATCTGTTTATGCGTCTGAGCAGCATCACGAAGCGACAGATGAAGCTCCGCATTAAAGTCCTGTCCACGGAATCCCGCAGCACCTTGTCCCTTGCCTCCCCTGTGGCCGAACATCGACTCGAAGAAGTCAGAGAAGCCACTGGCGTTACCTCCGGAAAAGCCTTCTCCATCGGAGCTATACCAATAAGTTCCGTTACCATCGGAGAAACCTTGTCCTCCGCCACCGAATCCGCCAAAGCCTCCCGCACCGCCAAAGCCTCCGGCTTGTTGCTGTGCACGTTTCTGCGCTTCGAATTCATCGGCATGCTTCCAATGTTCTCCGTACTCATCATACTTTTTACGTTTCTCTGGGTCACTTAGTACTTCATTGGCTTCGTTGATTTCCTGAAATTTATCCTTTGCACTAGGGTCATTAGGATTCAAATCAGGGTGATATTTCCGGGCCAACTTACGAAAAGCCTTTTTGATATCATTCTGCGAAGCACTCTTGTCTACTCCAAGAATCTTGTAATAATCTATATAGGCCATGTTTTATGAATTTAATCGTTCATACATCATACGGCAAATAACACGCCAATCTGTCTTTTGGATGAAAATTTTAGCAAGTATTAAGTTTAGGTGTTGATTTCCTGTTTTTCCAACATATGGAAGTCCTGCTTCTTCATACCCAAATCATCCAACGGACGGGGGTCGTTGTGATCGTTCAGATAAACTCTCGGCCTCATTTTATAAAGAGGGGTTGCCACAGATTGCGAATCATCCCGGTAAGGAGTTTTTATTCCTCCCAAGTCCAGCATCGTCGGAAAGAAGGAACTGCTGGAGGAAATATTCTTTTCTTTATTAGCCGTCACAGCTTCCCAGTGTTCGGGATAGGTTTCCCGATAACTGTCGGACATCCAGATAAGAAACGGAATATGAAGCTGATAATAGGACGGTACAGGTGAGGCATGAAGGAAAAGATGACGGGGGTCGTCAAAAATATCTTCTCCATGATCGGATGTATAAATCAAGGCTGCATCTGTACCTTGATTCTCCAACATACCGATAAGGCGTGCCAATAAGCTGTCCGTGTAACGGACAGAGTTATCGTATGCATTTACCAGATTATCCCGAAATTTCCTTTCCGCCTCAACCGGATAGTCCGGTGTAAAGAAAGCGTCTCCCGACGGATAACGTTCCCGATAGTTGAAATGAGAACCATAGGTGTGAAGGACGATAAATTGTTTTTTTGCACCTTTGGCCAGTTCCTGCTCTACCAATTTCAAGAGTTCATCGTCAGAAGGATTATAGGAAAAATCCAACGAATCCTCTTTTATAAAATCAAAGGTATCGGCTTCCCTTCCGAAAAAGTCGATGAAAGAATGATTAAAACGTTGGTTAGAGAAAAAAGCTGTCCGGAAGCCCGCTTCTTTAAAGGCAGTAATGATTCCTTTCCGATGGTAAATAGAGTCATAACTGCAAGCAGTAACGTCAGACAATAACATAGGCACACTTTTATGCGTGGTATTCGATTCTGTCAGCACTTTCGGGAAAGCAACCAATCCCGACTGCTGGACAAGCAACGGATTCGTTTCCCGTTCATAACCATACAGTTGCCAGTTTAATGCACGGGAGGTTTCGCCCACTACCATCACGTACACCTCTTGTTTCTCCTCCGGATGCGTAGCTTGGGCATGGAAGGTAAAGTCTTTGGAAGTGTGGTGATAGTTCTGCGTCAAGGCAGTCCGCTGAAAAGCAAGCCCTACGTTATAACAGACATTCAAAGGGTATAAGTCCGATTTCAGTTCATAGCCGGGATCCTGTACGTATGCCCCGGCAAGGCTGAGAAAGGAGACTCCGAAGACGACGAAAGCCCTTTTACGTTCTCTGCGGATAAACGCTGCCGATAACATTCGTTTTCGGACGATTGAAATGGTAGCCAACACCAAAGCCGGTATATACAGTATCACCACAACGACAATGGCAGGCGTCAGATTGCCAAGCAGTTCCATAGCTTCACTCGAATTGGTGGTCACCAGGTTCAGAAACATATCGACAGCAATAATGGACTGTCCGAACAGATAAAGCAACACAATCTGGAACGCTCCGAAAAAGAGAAACAGGAACAAAATCCAAAGCATTTTACCGCAATTTCTCGATAGTGTCATTAGCAGGTAATAACATCCAAAAGGTAACAGGACATTGCAGACCTTTGCTATAAACGACAGCGGCTCCGTAAAACAGAGCACAATATTAGGTACTATCAGGATGAACAGAAACAGATAAAACAAATGTTCCTGATTCTCCAACCATTTCTTTATGTTCTTAAAAAGCTTCATTGATATTAAATATAAATCCGGTCTGGTGTTTGCCAAACCTAAATCCAAACGTACATTTACCCTCTTCTTAAATTCCCAGCGATAGCCGAAGCCATAATTAGGAAGAATATGTTTCGGAGTAAACGCAGAAAATTCCGGGAAGATTGTTCCTGCCCCTGCCCATACAGCTACCCCATTTCGCTTCCAGACATGCTGGCGAAGTTCTATTTGTGCATCCATAGCACACTTGTCACGATAACGTCCTTCATAATATCCGCGCATGGAATAAGAACTTCCCAATGTTGCCATTAATCCCCAAGGGGTATCGCCATAAGTCAGCAGAGTGTGAAACTGTCCGGCCAATATCCCTCCCTTCCATATAGGGTGATAATAACTGGTGGTCAGTTCCGTACTGCTGAAAGCATATTTATTACCAAAGAAGGCGGGGCTGAACCGTTGGTCTATCCTCAGATAATATCCACGATAAGCATTGGTCAGGAAATCACGTGAATCATAAAGAAGGGAAAGGCCGAGACTCGTATTCGTTGTCCGTGCCGCCATTCCTTCCCAAAGCTCCGGTTTTTCTAAATCCCGTCCGTCAATATAGTCGAATACGGCCATTGGACCGATATAAAAGTTCTTTGCCATTCGGAACATAAAATCGACTTTTACCTGTGCCTGAAAACGTTTATAGTCACTTTCGTTATCGGAGTTTGCCCCATTGTCGTATCCTCTCCCCCAATAAAGGCTGGGGAAAGAATAAAAATAAAGGTTATAATTCAACCGATATTTATCCTGCGGAAACAAATGATTTCCACGAACTCCCAACAAATAGAAGCCGACAGTCGACACATCTCCATAAAGAGAAACATTTGAGGGAGGAAGAATCGTATCAGCAGAATCGGTACGATACAAGCCTGCCGCCACCAGCCCGAGCCCAAACTTGGTATCACTGGAGTAGTGAGGACCACCTATCACACTGAAATCAAACTTTTTATTCTTTTTCTCCTTGTTGGCGTCATTGAAGTAGTCAAGGAATTTCTTGAAGAAGCTGCGCTTTGCCGGAACAGAATCGTTAACGGCCGCAACAGATATAGAGTCTTCCGGCAGTTCTATTTTAGTAGAATGCGTCTGCGCACTAATAAAGGTTTGTGTCAATAATAATAGTGCGAATAAGATTAGCTTGTTCTGTCTAGTATTCATATATAATAAGAAGTTGAAAACTCTAGAGACAAAGTTAGTTTCAAACTTCTTATTACAACAGCGTTATGTGGGCTTTTGTTGTCCCCTTTTTCCCTTTTAACGTTTTAAAAGTCGAATGAATTCATCAACATCTTCTTCCGTTGTATCAAAAGAAGTTACCAGACGAATTTCATCCTTATCTTCATTCCAAAAATAAAAGAAATAAGATTCCAACATTCTATCAATAATAGGACGGGGCATTGTAAGGAACAACTGGTTACTTTCTACCTTTTGAGTAAAAGTTACTTCCGGGAGTTTCTTTAACTCTTTGTAAAGTTTAGCTGCCATTACGTTGGCATGCGTGGCATTCTTCAACCAAAGTTCATCCGTCAGATAAGCGGTGAACTGGCAAGAGAGATAGCGCATCTTCGAAGCCAGTTGGGCAGACTGCTTACGGACAAAACGGGCTTCTTTCTGCAAGTCCTTATTGAATACAATAACACACTCCCCCATCATCAGTCCGTTCTTCGTTCCGCCGAAACTAAGGACATCCACTCCGCAATCCACAGTCAACGCCTTAAAAGAAAGCCGGAGGGCGGCACAGGCATTGGCAATTCTAGCTCCGTCCATGTGGACATACATACCGTTCAAATGAGCAAAGTCCGTCAGACGTTTCAGTTCCTCGGGCGTATAGATAGTTCCCATTTCCGTACATTGGGAGATGTAGAGGGCTCTCGGTTGAGAATGATGCTGGTCACCGAAACCATGCAAGTAAGGTTGCATCAGCTCGGGAGTCAGTTTACCGTCGGGAGTAGCAATCGGGCGAATCTGACAACCTGTCATTTTCACGGGAGAGCCGCATTCGTCAACATAAATATGGGCTGTTTCGGCACAGAAAATAGAATGATACGGACGCGTCATTAACTGCAACGCCACCACATTGCTACCCGTTCCGTTGAATACAAACAACGGGACACAGTCTTGTGTAAAAGTCTCTTTTATTTTTGCAACGGCTTCTTCCGTCCATTTATCATCGCCATATCCTAAAGAATGGTCTATATTGGCCCGGTTCAATGCTTCCATTACCAACGGATGCACACCGGAATTATTGTCAGAGGCAAAACTTCTCATTGTTTCCTTACATTTAAAATTGGATGGCAAAGTAACAGATTTATTTTCAAAAATCAAGTAGCACGAAGATATATCTAAAAACAAAAATCCCCGAAACACTAACTACACGTTACCACTCCGGGAATTTCTTTGTTTTCAGCAAGTACCAAACTCCTTTAGCCGATGTAAACATTTACACAGAGATATACATAGAGTTCTTCATCACATTGGTCAAACTCTATCTTATTCTCTCTTGATAACCAGCCTAAAGCGGCACCCAGCTCTTTATCTTTCAGCCCGGATTTCCTTTTCAGAGTTCCGTAGCCCCATTTCTCATTATTGCTAAGCAGCTGCCAAACTTTACCGGCATTCAAACCGATTTCATTTCTGTCCATTTTTCTAGAGTTATTTAGAGGTTTAAAACATTAGGTTAAGATTTTACCTAGAAAGGTAACAAAAGGACATTACATTTGTTTATGCTACTTTACCAAAAACCTGTTACTAATTTATTTTTAACATAAAAGCCGCGATGTGTACCGACACAATACCGGTATTAGCGTATGTTAAAATAGAACTTTTCTTTGCAGACATCTGTTATTACATAAAAATCAATCCTAAACCAATTACAGCTATGGCAAAGAAAATAGCAGAACAACTGATAGACACTTTGGCAGAATCCGGAGTAGAACGCATTTACGCCGTAACGGGCGATAGTCTGAATGAAGTAAACGAGCTGTCAGGAAGAATAATAAAATAAAATGGATACATGTGCGGCACGAAGAAACAGGAGCGTATGCCGCTGCAGCAGAAGCGCAACTGACCGGCCGTCCGGGATGCTGCGCGGGTAGCAGTGGTCCGGGACACGTGCATCTTATCAACGGTTTGTATGACGCACAACGGTCGGGTGCCCCGGTGATAGCCATTGCCTCCACTATCCCGAGCGGAGAGTTCGGTACTGAATATTTTCAAGAGACCAATACTATCAAGCTTTTCAATGATTGCAGTTATTATAATGAAGTAGCCACTACTCCCAAGCAATTTCCACGTATGCTCCAGTCGGCCATTCAGACGGCTGTCACCCGCAAAGGAGTAGCCGTGGTCGGCTTACCGGGAGATCTGGCAAAGGCATCGGCTGTTTCTGTCGATTCGTCAGTCCGGAACTATTTCACCCAGCCGGAAGTCTGTCCGTCGGAAGAGGACCTTATACTGTTGGCCGATTTATTGAACAGTCATGAACGTATCACCTTATTCTGTGGCATCGGTTGCCGTGGGGCGCACGAAGAAGTGATTGCCCTTTCCGAGAAACTGAATGCCCCGGTAGCATATACTTTTAAAGGAAAAATGGAAGTGCAATACGAAAATCCGTACGAGGTAGGAATGACCGGATTATTGGGAATGCCTTCAGGATATTACAGTATGCACGAAGCGGAAGTACTTCTCATGCTAGGCACGGATTTTCCTTACTCTGCTTTCCTGCCGGATGATATCAAAATAGCACAGATTGATATAAAGCCCGAACGTCTGGGACGCCGCGCCAAAGTAGACATCGGACTTTGCGGAGATGTAAGAATGACTATTCAGGCATTATTACGTATGCTGAATCCGAAGACAGATGATTCGTTCCTGTTGAAACAACTCAAAAGATATGAAGGCGTAAAGAAGGATCTGGCTGCTTACACGGAAGATAAAGGCGACGTAAATAAGATTCATCCCGAATATGTGATGTCGGAGATTGACAAACTTTCTTCAGATGACGCTGTATTTACAGTAGATACGGGAATGACTTGTGTGTGGGGAGCACGTTATCTGCAAGCGACAGGCAAACGCCACATGCTGGGTTCTTTCAATCATGGTTCTATGGCAAATGCTTTGCCGCAGGCTATTGGTGCTGCCTTGGCTTACCCCGAACGCCAGGTAGTCGCATTATGCGGTGACGGAGGTTTGTCTATGACTTTAGGAGATCTGGCAACGGTGGTTCAGTACAAACTGCCGATTAAAATTATCGTATTCAACAATCGTTCGCTGGGAATGGTGAAACTGGAAATGGAAGTTGACGGGCTACCGGACTGGCAGACAAATATGTTGAATCCCGACTTCGCTCAAGTAGCGGAAGCGATGGGAATGACAGGATTTAATGTCAGTGATCCGGAGGAGGTATTAACGACCCTATACAATGCCTTTGAAATGGACGGTCCGGTACTTGTTAATATTATGACCGACCCGAACGCACTCGCCATGCCTCCCAAAATTGAGTTCGGACAAATGGTAGGCTTTGCCCAGTCGATGTATAAGTTATTAATCAACGGGCGTTCGCAAGAAGTTATTGACACAATCAATTCTAACTTTAAACATATACGGGAGGTATTTTAGATTATCGGGTAAGGTGATTATCATTTTATTTTCTTATGTTTGTAATCATCAAAAGTATAAAGCACATGGAAAAGTCAGACTTTTCACCTTTGCCCCGGCAAGCTCTCTATGCAAATAAAAGACAATGGAATCAATTTCTTTCTATTTTTTTGTTAGCAGCAGGCATTGGTTTTACAGTAGCAGGAATTATCTTCTTCTTCGCCTACAACTGGGATGAACTCCCCAAATTCGCCAAACTGGGAATGGTAGAAGTTTTACTGGCAACCTCTGTCCTGCTCGCCGTATTCACCCGGTGGAGTACGCTCGTCAAACAGGTTCTCCTTACCGGAGCAACCTTTCTGACAGGTACGCTTTTTGCCGTATTCGGGCAAATCTATCAGACCGGAGCCGATGCATACCACCTATTCCTCGGGTGGACACTTTTTACCTTTCTTTGGGCAGTAGCTCTCAGTATAACAATATGGCTGTATGTAATACAAATAGTACCCGGTCATTCGTGGACCAGCGCTTTGCTCACCAGCGCAGTAACCTGGATATGCGCCACATCAACGATCGTTGCGGAGCGAATGAACATAAAAGGGCAGTTGAATAAACGAAACCATTGGCTGATCAGCTTCCTGTCGTTGGCTACAATTATACATACCAGTTATCTTACAATGGCAGCTATCTGTGAAGATAATACCATTCTATCCGTCCCGTTAGCAAGTACCATTCTTTTGTTTTCGGTAGGATTGTGGTTCGGCCGGAAACAAAAGAATCTGTATTATCTCGCTACCATTCCTTTTGCAACTCTAATGATCCTGCTGACTACCTTTATATCACACAGTAATCTCAAAAATGTCAATCTGTTTCTCTTTGCAGGAATTATCGTTATCACAGGAACGACCTTGATTATATATTTTATTCTCCACCTAAAAAGGCAATGGTATGGCACAGAAGAATAACCTGACAATCCAAGTAGTATCAATTATCGGAGGAATCCTGACTGCTATCTTCTTTTTGGGATTTCTGGTAGTTGCCTCGATTATCCGCACTGAAACATCCAGTCTGATAATCGGATGTTTATTCATCATTACTACCCTGACAATAAGTCGCCGGCTCACAGTTCCTTTTCTGGATGCAATGAATATCACTCTGTACATCGCCGGATGTGCACTGATTGCTTATGGACTAAACAAAAGTACAAATGCTCTCTTTATTGCACTTGCGATAACCGGCATTTTCACTTTCTTCTTATCGAAAGGTTTCATCTTACCTTTCCTTTCTGTCATTCTATTTATTATTTCTTTTCTCGGAGAGTTAGCTTATTTATCTTCGTCAATACAACTTTTGCAAATAGCAGTAGTCCCGGTTTTAGCAGTTTTCCTGTTCACCAATCTATACGAAAGGGATATCCTGACCGGATTAAAGGAAAACTTAGTTTCCAAATACACACCTTTCCATTCCGGCTTATTCGTTTCCTGTATCTGCTTATTAGCCGGATTGTCTGTTAATTATGGAATACCCGCACCCTATTGGTTACTATCTATCTTTATCTGGATCGGGATTCTTCTTATTATTCAACGTATCATGCCGGTAATGGAAGTAACGAACCCAGTAAGTCAGATCGGAATATGCATTCTCTGTATCCTTATCTGCCTGCCGACAATGTTCGCCCCATATCTGTCGGGTAGTCTCTTACTGATACTGATATGTTTTCATTATGGCTATAAAGCAGAATGTGCCGCCGCACTCCTACTCTTTATCTATGCCGTTTCCAAATACTACTATGATTTGAACCTAAGCCTGCTTGTGAAGTCAATCACGCTTTTCTTCACAGGAATCATATTCATGATCGCTTGGTATTATTTCACTCAAAAAAGAACGAAACATGAAAAAACAGAGTCGGATACTGATTATCACTAACCTGTTACTTTTGTTAGGATACCTCAACTGGTCCATTTACCAGAAAGAACAAACACTGAGAGACGGTCAACTCGTATTGTTTGAACTGGCTCCCGTCGACCCTCGTTCACTTATGCAAGGTGATTACATGAGCCTCCGTTATAGAGAAGCTACATCGGACTTACTCGGCGATACACAAGTAGCTACACATGGATATGCCGTATTAAATATCGACAGTAACCGGGTAGCCCGTATTGTCCGACTTAAGGATGCATTGGAACCTTTGAACGATAACGAACTGATCATCAACTATAAAATTGTAAATGATCGTTTATTTCTTGGTGCCGAATCTTTCTTCTTTGAAGAAGGTCAAGACACCCTTTATCAAAAGGCAACATACGGAGGCCTGAAAGTGAACGCCAAAGGAGAAAGTTTACTTGTGGGATTGTATGATAAAGACTTTCTGCTGATTAAGCCTGATAGATGAATATCGAAAAGCCCGGACTTTCACAAGCCCGGGCTCTTTGTATTCTTAAAACATCTCCTTATCTATAGGGAAA
>VOFI01002609.1_pt1 | contig 25673 bp, 42 predicted proteins | sample 5384131 | NCBI WGS metagenome assembly VOFI01 (sample SAMN12384728, study PRJNA508395) | human gut metagenome | isolation source: healthy gut H | host: Homo sapiens | reverse complement strand
CCAGCACAACACGGATATCATGCCTTACATCGAAGGCGCCTTTCATAGCTTTCAGCACCCTGATTATTCCGGCGTTCGATGTGGTGCGTGTCGTCCTGGTCCGCATCCGCGAGGGACACAGCCCTTTCGAGCCGGACAAGAACCATATCCATCATAAACTGCTGGCGATAGGGCTGTCGCCGCGAAGGGCGATGCTGAGTCTGCTCCATGTCCTGCGCTTTCAGTGCGGCCAATATCCTGTTGGTTCCTTATATAAACAATACGGTGCTGCTGATTGCCGATATTGTGATTTGGGTAGGATTGAATCTGTGGTGGGATTATTTGAGAGATAGGAAACGATAGATGATTGCAAATACAGTGAAGAAAATAAGTGAGTAAACCTTAGGTATTTCCGATATTTAGGTTTATTTTTGAAGAAAATTAAGGAGCGATGAACGAAGCCAAGTTGTATAAGAATCAAGAGCCGGAGCCTCAATCAGCCAATGAGGCTGCTATGGCATACGAATCGTCCTGCCGCAATGTGGATGATTTCATAGCTTCTTTACCTAAGGAGATGATGCGTAATTTAGTGGATTTTGCCATAGAAGAACAACGTGCAGGGCATTGTATTCCCAATTCACAGGTAGATGAGATGATTAACCTGCGAATGGGATGGAAATAGTATGGCTGGCTTCTGCCATAGAAGATTTCGTTTCTTTGCTGGAGAAGGTAGATTCTTTATTTGGAAAGGCAGTTGCAACAAAAGTAAAATACAAGATTTCATCTCACATAAATCTGTTGGCTTCTTTCCCTTGTATGGGAATGCGCGATTTCTATTTTTCAGATGATAAATACGATGTCCGTTATTTGATAAATACTCCTAATGTTATTTATTATGCCATATCCCGAAACGAGATTTTGATTATTTCTATTTTGGATACACGGCAATCTCCGGAGATGATTCGTCATACCATAGCAGAAATATTAAAACAGTCAAGATAGTTGGCATTATTTGGAAGCCGGTTCTGATGCTTCCCTAAACATAAATATGCAAATCTTAGTTTGTCCATAAACTTTTAAAATTAAGTCTTTATTTTGAGTTATTGAGTAAGCCCTCTGTTTAGGCTTCTCCTTTGAAAGCGATACTTTTGCTACAAACTAAAATGTTATGTATAACAGTGAAGGACTAAAAGATTTTATTTCAAGTACCAAACTTGGGTTCTATCAGAATTTAGTTTGAATGATGGGCAGCAGAAGTTTGCTATTCAATGCAATAATTCACTTCATTATGCCAGTGATGTTGAAGTTGAGATAACGGTAATTTATCACTTTCAAAGGTATTTAATAGTTGTCATGACTTTGTTAACACGACAAGCTAAAAATCTTTAGCTACAAGCTAATATCAAAATCAAAACGTATTAATTAGTAAAAGAACGATTGGAGTGCTTTACAAGTGTCCCCGAAGGCGTATGCAATTAATAGAGTGCTTACTTCCTTTTCACGATATGTTCAAATTTAGTGCTAACATAATAACTAACTTATATAAAATTTATGAATAAGAAAGTTTATATTGGTATGACCGCTGACATTATGCATCCCGGTCTGATCCATATCATTAATGAAGCCACCAAATATGGCGATGTAATAGTTGGTCTTTTGACAGACAAGGCCATTGCAGAACATAAGCGCCTTCCTTATCTGACATACGAGCAGCGTAAAGAAGTGGTGGAGAATATTAAGGGGAGTTTCAGAAGTAATCCCTCAGGAAGAGGGAGTTATGTTGATAATTTAAAACGTATCAGACCGGACTATATCATTCACGGCGATGATTGGAAAAACGGTCCTTTGCGTGAAATTCGTGAACAGGTATTTGAGGTAATGAATGAGCAAGGAGGAAAGGTGATAGAAATACCATATACGAAAGGTATAAATTCCTCTTCTCTTGATAAAGAGATAAAATCTATTGGAACAACTCCTGATATTCGTTTAAAAACTCTTCGCCGTTTAATAAATGCTAAACCGATTGTTCGTATTCTTGAGGCGCATGATGGGCTTTGCGGACTTATTATTGAGAATCTTGAAATCCAGAAAGGTGATAAACGTGAAGTTTTTGACGGTATGTGGTCCAGCAGTTTGACTGATTCTACCAGTAAAGGTAAACCGGATATTGAGGCCGTTGACCTTACAACTCGTTTGCAGGATTTGAATAATATCCTTGAATGTACTACTAAACCTATCATTTTTGATGGCGACAGGTGGCAAGATAGAGCATTTTACATTCACAGTTCGTACGCTTGAACATGTGTATTTCTGCGATTATTATCGAAGATAAAGTAGGATTGAAAAAAACTCTTTTGGTACTGATGCAATTCAAACTCAAGATACGATTGAGGGTTTTTGTGCGAAAATAAAAGCAGGTAAGGAAGCGCAGGTTACTCAGGATTTTATGATTATTGCCCGTATTGAAAGCCTTATTGCCGGCAAACCTATGAGTGACGCTTTTGGAACGCGCCTATGCTTATGTTGAAGCGGGTGCTGATGGTATTATGATTCATAGTAAAAATAAGTCCGGTGAAGATATCAAGGAATTCTGTCTTACTTTTCGTCAGAGGTATGCCCACGTTCCTATTGTTGTTGTTCCTACTACATATGATCATATTCACGAAAGCGAACTTCGTAAGTGGGGGTGAATGTGGTAATTTATGCCAATCACATGCTTCGTGCTGCTTATCCGGCCATGATGCGGGTTGCATGTACTATTTTGGAAAACGGACGAGCTCAGGAAGTCCGTGATTTGTGCATGCCTATTAAAGAGATTTTGAATTGATTCCTGGTACTAAATAATATATTTACAGTATGCTGAATGTCGAGAAAGTCTTTAATCTTTTTCTTGCCCACGGTGTAGATTTTTTTACCGGGGTTCCCGATTCTTTGTTGAAGAACATTTGCGCTTATATTACAGATCATGCTTCTGCTGGCAAACATATCATTGCCGCCAATGAAGCGTACTGCTGTTGGTATTGCTGCAGGATATTATATGGCTTCCGGTAAACTACCTTTGGTGTATATGCAAAACTCAGGTTTGGGTAATACGGTGAATCCGCTATTGTCTCTTGCCGATGAAAAAGTTTACAGTCTTCCTATTTTATTAATGGTTGGCTGGCGCGGTGAGCCTGGAACAAAAGATGAACCTCAGCATAAAAAGCAAGGTGAGGTTACTTTGGATTTATTGGAAGCTATGAAAATTCCCTATATCATTCTTGACATGGATGAAGATGAAGCATTGGCTCAGATTCATGAAGTTATTGTGTCTGCTTATGAGAAATCTGTTCCTCATGCCATAGTGGTCCGTAAAGATACTTTTGATAAATATAAACTTCAGAAAAAGCAGAACAATGTTTATCCTTTATCTCGCGAAGATGCATTGAAGCTGGTTATAGATCATTTACACGAAACAGATATTGTCGTTTCTACTACAGGCAAGCTCTCACGTGATTGTTTGAATACCGTGAGGTCAAAGGACATGGACACAGTCGTGATTTTCTTACTGTAGGCTCTATGGGACACAGTTCTTCTATCGCTTTGGGAATTGCTTTAAAACATCCCGGCGTAAAGTTTACTGTCTAGACGGTGATGGTGCTTTTATTATGCATATGGGCGCTATTAGTAATATTGGCAGTCTTTCTCCTGCTAATTATTATCATATTCTTTTAATAATGGTGCTCACGAATCTGTTGGGGGCAGCCTACATTGGGTTTCCAACTTGATATTCCTGCAATAGCAAGAGCCTGTGGCTATCGTCATGCATTTTCTGTCACTTCAGAGTCTGAAATACAGGAAGCTTTACAACATTTACAATTGTTAGATGGTCCCGTACTGCTTGAGTTGAAGGTAAAGATTGATTCTCGTACAGATTTAGGTCGTCCTACTACCACACTGGAAAACAAGGAATGTTTCATGGAATTCCTCTCGCATAATGAATAAAGATAAATTTGTTATATTATCCGATATTCACGCAAATTTAACAGCGCTAAAAAGCTGTCTTGTCTGACATTCAAGCACAGGGATATTTGCCGGATGCAGTTGTTATATTAGGGGATATCATTAACTACGGGATGCGTCCCAATGAAGTGATTTCAGAATTAGAGAAACTTTCCTACCCTGTAGTTGTAAATCTGATGGGAAATCACGAAAAGGCTTTGCTTGATGGTGATTTGAGCCATTTTTCTACGGAACGTGGTAAACAAATGCTTCAATATACTTCTTCTATTCTGAGCGAAGCCTCTCTTTTATACATAAAAGAAAATATGATTTCAACAGGATTACATGCAATAGAGTGTCAGGGCAAGCATCTATTGTTTCTTCATGGGAGTATAAATGATGTTTTTGGGGAAAATTAGGACCTGATGCCTTTTCCAATATTTATTATCGTAATTATGACTATGTTTTTCGGGGCATACCCATCTTCCTCATAATATGTCATGTTTTTATCCGGATGAATGTCCTCGCTTGCGTAATAAGAAAAAACAGTTTTCATAAATCCCGGTTCTGTAGGGACAACCACGCAATCAAAATCCTTGTGCCCAATATGTTTATTTTGAACTATCGACAGGCAAGGTACATTATAATGCGGTAAAGTACGATGTTGAAGCAGAATATCGACTATATCCGGATTTTTTTGGATGTGTTTCATAAAGGAACGTTTAATTCTTGGAGTTTAAATTGGATATGAAGAATTTATATGTAATAAAAGCGGCGTTACCGGTATGACCGGTAATGAACTTGCCCTCAACTTTTGAATGACGGGCATACTGTTATTGGCTTTGACAACTTTTTTGCAAGTTCTATAGATGCTGTGCAAGATATTGTGAACAATAAGAATTTTTCTTTTCTATGAGTATGATTTGAATAATGTGGAGCAAATGTCTGAAATATCTCGTTTAGTCGGGAGGATTCAGCAGGATTATGCAAGGACTATATATATTAATTGTGCGGCCGTAGTACATACAGAACATTTTTATGAGGTTGAGCATACATTTACAACAAATGTCGTATCCATGCGCTCTTTTTTTTTGCAACAGGCAATTTCTGTACATGCCGATACTTATATCAATTGTTCTACTTCGGAAGTTTATTCCATGCAATCCTGGAATGAATGCGGTGGAGTAAAGGAAGATGATTTTTTGCTGCTTGCCACAGCTGAGCACAGTCAGAGAACCAGCTATGCCGTAGGGGAAATTACTTACCGAATTCTTTATGAAAGATGCGGTGGATAAAGGGCTGATAAAAGGTTGTTCCATTCGTTTTGCCAATGTTTATAGTAATCATGAGCGTTTTGCCAAACACATAATTCCTCATATCATAGATAGTTTATCGAAAACCGGTGAGGTTATATTATTAGAAAATTCAAAAAAGAATATGCGTTCTTTCCTGCATAATATAGATAGCTGTCGTGCAGTTTTAGAGTTGATGGCTTCTACCTCTGCATTGGACGGTACAGTTTATAATGTAGCTACGGATGAAGAAGTTTCAATTATTGATTTAGTGAAGCTGATAGCCGATAAGTTGAATATTGCCGAACCTATAATAAAGTTTGAGGGGTATCGCGCTTCTGATCCGGAACGTAGGATATTGGATACTGATAAAATTCGCAAACGTACAAACTGGAAACCTGTAGTTTCATTATCGGAGGGGTTGGATATGTGTGTACAAAATCTTTCTAAATACAGATGAAAGCTTTAATAATAACAGTAGCGGGCACAGCTACCCGATTCAATAAGGATACTTCTCGAGATACCTTGAAGTGTCTTTATTTTCAGGAAAATCCTCGATACTCATTGCTTTATCAGATTTTGGATAAAGCCCGTAGTCTTGACAAATATATAATTGTAGGCGGATATTTGTTTGAAGAACTGTCCGCTTTTATAAATTGTAATTTGCAGGAATTCAAAAGATAAGATAGAGTTGGTCTATAATTCTCATTATGAAGCTTACGGATCGGGATATAGTTTGATAAAAGGAATAGAAGCTGTTTCATCGGAATGTGATGAAGTAATATTTGTGGAAGGAGATCTGTTTTATGATGGAGGTAGCTTCGAACAGGTTATTTCTTCAAACAACAATGTTATTACAGCTAACCGTGAATTTATTACTTCCCGAAAATCCGTCGTTTTATATGTAGATATGAACGGTCATATACATTATCTTTATGATACCAAGCATTTGTCGTTAGAGATTGCAGAACCGTTTCAAGCCATATATAATTCGGCACAAATCTGGAAGTTCCTTTCTGTCGAGATTATCAGGAGTCATAAGAAACCTGACTCCAACCCAAATTCGTGGTACTAATCTTGAAATTATTCAAGGTTATTTTGGAAGTTTACCTTTAGATACTATGCAGTTTGTCCCTGTTGATACATGGTATAATTGTAATACTGTATCTGATTATAATATTGTTTATTCATTAATAAAACAACATGAAATCAATAAATGAGAAATTGGCTTTGCTACAGGCCAAAATGAAAACTGATACTCCCAACTATTATGATAATAGGCTTGGGCAGTGGGAGTGTACTTGTTAGATTATTTGATAAGCCTGTCTGACAAGCGCTTGCACATAGTGGTTGCAGGTCGTAATGCAGGTCAATATTGTGAGAACGGCAGCTGCTATTCGCGGTCAGTTACGAAGCAAGATAGATGTGGAGGCAGATTGTAATTTGGAAGACGTTTCATCTATAGCATTATGTTTAGACAAATGGCATCCTGATTTTATAATTAATAGTAGCCGTGTTTATTCGGGGTTAAAGTATGGAAGCCTTTCTTGGAATAATTTGCGTGCTTATGGAATTTGGACTCCTTTGTCCATTCGTTATGCCCGTAATATTATGAAAGCGTATGAAGCGGCAGACTGCAATGCTATATAAATACTTCTTATTCAGATGCCGTAATTCCTTGGCTGAAATCAGCAGGGAATGCCTATTTTGATTTTGGAAGCGGTAATTTGAATCATTTGATTCCGAGAATGAAATTTTACATTGCTGATAAATATGGAATAGAGAATCTGAATGAGATTGATATTACATTGTGCGTAAGTCATTTTCATGATGTTGTGATTAGTAAGGAAGGGCATTCCGAAGGGGGTTGATATATTGTTGGATGTTCGCTATCGGGGTGATTCTCTGCCTATAGATAAGGATGCTTTATTAAAAGCTTGTATGATTCCTATGCCTGTTGACCAAAAAGCGTAATATGATGAATGCTTCCAGTAATTTCAATATCATATATTCCATATTGGATGCTATTTCTAATAAAAAAAAGAAGGTGAAAATTCATACTCCTGGAGTAAACGGTGAAATAGGTGGTTATCCTATATAATTGATGCTACCGGTTCGGTAGCAACGTCATATTTTTGACACATCTATCTTTTCTATGGAAAAGATGCGTATGATTAATAGAGAGTCTATTTATCTGGATGGAGTTGCGGATATAAAAAAGAAGGTAATCTTTATTATACACCGGAATTGGTGGAAAAAGTGAAGAACGTTTGGGGTAAAGATTTGCCGTTAGAGGTTCATTTTAATGATATTGATGAAGTAGGACAATATATTATTGACAATATAATAAAGCCAGCTACTAACTGTTGATATGTCAGAGGGAGAGGGAAGGAAAACGGCATCAGGAGTTCTATGGAGTGCAATAGAACGTTTCTCTGTGCAAGCAATCAATTGATTTTTTAAGTGTCATCATAGCTCGTTTGGTTCAGCCATCGGATTATGGTTTGATTGCTATGCTTTCTATTTTTATGGCTATAGCTCAGACTTTTTATTGATTGTGGCTTTTCTAATGCTTTGATACATAAACAACAACGGACGAATATTGATTATTCTACAGCTTTTTATTTTAATGTTTTAATAGGAGTTGTTGTGTATGCAATATTATATGTAAGTTCCCCTTTTTTATAGCCTCATTTTATAGTGAGCCAAGGCTTGAATTACTAACTAAAGTTATCAGTTTGAATTTAATAATTAATTCATTATCGATAGTTCAGATTACGAAAACTAACGGTAGATATGAATTTTTAAATTGCAAGCTATTATTTCTTTGGCAGCTGTTGTTGTAAGTGGTGGAGTTGGTGTTTATTTGGCTTATACAGGTTATGGGGGTATGGACTTTAGTGGTTCAAACTTTGCTTAACAATATGCTAAATGTTGTTCTACTATGGTGTTGTGTCAGATGGTTTCCTTTGTTATCTTTTTCTTTGAAATCTTTTAAAAGAGTTGTTTAATTTTGGTTCTAAACTATTGCTGTCAGGATTATTGGAAAACTATATATACCAATCTGTATACATTGGTTATTGGTAAAAAATTCTCGGCAGACCAGGTCGGCTTTTACAATAGGGCTTTCGTCTTTTCTCAATTACCGTCATATAATATAACTTTCATTATAAATAGGGTTATTTATCCTTTATTGTGTGCTCAGCAGGAAAAACCGGAAATATTGAAGCAACATTACATACATTATTTAAGATTGACTTGCTTGCTGATATTTTCTTTAATGATTGGGTTATGCTGTTTGGCCGACCCGATTATAAATATAGTTTTAACAGATAGGTGGAGTCCTGCTGCTGTGTTATTGCAGTTGTTATGTATTGCCTATATGTGGTATCCTGTGATAAACTTCAACTATTTAGTATTGAATGCAGTAGGACGTACGGATTATGTTTTGAAATCCGAAGTTTTAAAAAAAATCAATTCTGTAGCTGTATTGCTGTTAACCATTCCATTGGGGATAAAAGCTATGTGTGCAGGAATTGCAGTAAGTTTACTTTTCAATGTTTTTGTCGGTATGTTTTTCACCTCTAAGGTTATATCTCTGTCTATGCGAGAACAGTGGAAAGAGTTGCTGCCGGTTTTAACGATTTCAGTATCAATGGGTATATTTATATATGGAGTGGGATTGCTAATAGATAATGCATATGCAAAAGTGGCGATAGAGATTCCTATAGCTGTGCTTTTTGTATTGGCAGGATTATTCATATTTAAATTTAGAGAAAGTATTATATTGGTAAATTACAGCAAAAAATAATCTGTTATGTCAAAAGTAGAAGATAATGATTGGGTATTCGAAGAAAAGGAAGAAAAAGATTATTCCGTTGAAATTTCATCTTTTGACAGGGTAAAACCTGTCGGGGTTTTCAGGATTATTAAGAATCAAGAATGACGCGGATTTTGTTGCTGAGAGTATAGATTCCTGCATTGAGGCATTGGATGAGCTGGTGATAACATATCAGGATAGCGTAGATAATACATTGGACATAATCCTTCAAAAGAAGAAACAATATCCCGATAAGATTAGAATATATTATTATAAGCCTAAAATCTTGTCTCATGAGTTATCTGATGCGGATTATGAACTTGCTACCAGCTATTCTATGGACTCAGTGCATTTGTTAGCCAATTATTATAACTATACTTTATCTAAGGCACAATATCGTTATGCAATGAAGATTGATGCAGATCAGATATACTTTACAGATAAGCTCAAGGCTTTTGTGATTTGTATCGGTGTAAGGAGAAGGTTGCTATCTCGTTGGTGAAGATATATCATATCAATACTATTTCTTTTTTGATACGTCTTTTTGCTAAGCTCCGTTTTTGTTTAACCGTTTTGTCGCTCCGCTTTTTTTTCCCTGAAAAGTTGATGACTATGGTTGAACGTTATACAAAAAAATATACAAAATGATAAGGTTATATCCTCTTTTTCTGGTCTGAATATTTTCAAATCGACTCGGATAGGAGTGGCAGCGGGTACATATGATAATGGAGTACAACCACCAATCAATGGTTCTGGCGATCATTTGATTTTTCCCAATATCTGGTAAGACTTATTATCAGCCTTTATATGAAAAAAGGATTTAAACCGAATAGTAGAGATAATGAGAAGCTCTGAAAAAAAATATATTGGGGAGGATTTCTTTGGTTTCATTTACACGCCATGAGAAAAATTACCGTAAGGAAAAGATACGAACTGTATTGTAAGAATATGATTGAGTTCAATGAATTATTAAACACAAATTTTTCTGTCTCTTGAAAAAAGTACGGTTTCATAATTTCCGGTTTTATGCGCCCTGTTATCTATTCATTTCTCATTGCAGATAAAAATGATTTGAAGAAATATATATCCGATTTAAAAACAGAATATAGAGATTCTAAAAAAACATTAGAAACATTAATTTTAAAGTAAAGAAAATATGCGCTTTTTTATAACCAAAACTCTTTTTTATTTGAAAAAAGTGTTATCTGTTTAAGATAATGCTTGAACCTTTCTTAAGTTATCACCGAAAATTAGTAATAGCTGAAGAGAAGTAAAGTTCCTTGAAAACTCGGATGTTGTTTTTTTAATACAGTTATTCAGCTTCTTAAAAAGAATGGAATACATGTTTGGCTTGACTTTGGGACTTTATTGGGGCTTATCGTGATTCTGACTTTATAAAAAATGATTTTGATATGGATTTTGGAGCATTTGGTACTGATTATGATAAAATAAAAACACTTATGCAGGAAAACGGCTTCACTTCTGTACGAGAATTTTTTATTGCAGGGCATGAATATGGGAGGGAATTGACGTATAGATATAAGGATGTCAATTTTGATTTCTTTTTTTATTATAAAAAGATGATACAGACAATCTATATACATATACTTTCAGTTGTCCACCAAATATTTTTATTGGAAAAAGGTATTGAGTTACCGGCTATTGTGGCAGAGATAAAAACGCCGTGTAAGGGATTTACTGAGATGAATTTTAAAAATACCATTGTGCAAATACCGGCAAATACAGATGAGTACTTGAAGGCTAATTATGGTGAAGGCTATATGACTCCAGATCCTAATTTTAATTATGTAACAGACTCTCCCAATCTAACTTGGTATTCTCAAGAAGAAATATCGGCTAAGTGTATAATATATAATTAAATATTCAATGGAATTATCTATTGTCATTCCTATATACAATGTAGAGGCATATATAGGCCGATGTTTGGATAGTGTTTCTAAAATTTTTGGCTTGGGTTTAGCTTGTGAGGTAATAATAGTCAATGATGGAACGCCTGATGGAAGTATGGCTATAGTAGAAGACTATGCAAAAAATATCCTCACATAAAGATTATAAACCAAGATAATCAAGGCCTGGGTGAAGCAAGAAATGTCGGTTTACGGCACGCTTGTGGAGAATATGTTTATTTTTTTGGATAGTGATGATACTATTAAAGCTGAGAATTTGGGTTACTCTTTTCTCGTAGTGGGTACAATTCTCTTCCAGATGTTCTTGTAGGCAATTATTCTAATATTGTAGAGGGCGAAAACAGGCATTATCTACCTGCTATAATCGAGGAGCAAAGTCGTGTTTATACCGGTGAAGATTATTTTAACCGGTATTACGTAAAATCTATCAATATTTTGTTGTACAAGGTATTTATAAAAAGAGTTTTCTGCTGGATAATAACCTTTTTTTTACAAAAGGTATTTTTTTTGAAGATGTAAATTGGATGCCTAAAATGTTATTGCATGCTAATGCTATATATTATAAAAACATCTGTATTTATAATTACTACTTGAGGCAAGGCTCTATTATTCGTTCGGAATATACGTTGAAGAAATTTCATGATATATTGTTTATAGCGGAGGACTTGTTAAAATTGAGTAGTAAAAAACTTCGTAGGAAGACTCAAAAAAACATAGGATATTTGGCCATTGTCGGGACAAGTGTTTCGATAGGAAGAATTCTAAAAAGACAATAGCCTGACTGTTTCTGACAGGAAAAAGCATTGATAGAATTTTCGGATGGGATACCTGCCATTATTTTTATATTCATATATATCTGTGGTTTTATAAAGCTTTTCCTGTTTGGGTTCAAAAGTTCTGAAATCAAAATATAGTAATTAAAAAATATCGGTCAATACGATTGCTCTTTATAGAAAATGTTTTCATTTTTGATTTATAATATCATATTATTAAATTCTATTGCTTGTGGATATATTGCAGAATTCAGCAACAATAGAGTCATCGCATATTGGCTCGTTGGTTATTTTTCTTTACTTTTATTTGTTCCTGCTGCAATAAGATACGAGGTTGGTTATGATTATGGGAATTATTCAGAAATATACAATAATTTGGTTGATGCCTATATTGATGAACCAGGTTTTTTGTTGTTGCAAAATTCGGCCCGTTATCTTGATTTAGAGACACAATGGATTTTTATATTGACCTCTTTCGTAATGTATTTTCCTATATCTTTTTGTATTGGGAGAAAAAGCTTTTTTCTAATAAGTTCTTTTTATACTCTGTATGTATATATTGATAGTTTATCTTTTGTTCGTCAATTTTTGGCTGTAACATTCTTAATATGTGCGTTATATTATTATTTATATTCAGACAATAAACTTAAGACATATTTATACGGTATCTCATCCTTGTTATTTCATTTCTCTGCGTTATTTGCATTACTCACTTATCCTTTTAAGAAATTCAAACTAGGCAAGCCGATTTATATCTATGGACTGATATTTATTTTTATATACTTGTTGTTAACTTTAACTTTATTAATGTGATTTTCACAGTTGCAATGCTATTGATACCCCGTTACGGAGGTTATATGAATACAGACTGGAATTCGGAGGTTGAAATAGGCAGTGGCTTGGGAGTCCTAATTCGACTGTCAATACCTTTTGTTATATTCTTTTTCAGAAAGAAACTATTGGAACAGAATCCTAAAAAATCTGTATCTTATATTATTAAATTTAGTTTATGTAATTGTCAATATTCTGACTATAAAGGTACAGATCTTCGGACGTTTAAATACTTTATTCCTCTTTGTGGCTTTGTTCAATATGGCAGCTTTGTATCAGTTGGATTCGAAATATAGGAAACTGGTGGTCTTTTTCATTATTTTTATTGTCTGTTTTCTTCTTTGAACGAAATATATTGAATGTGTACCCATACCAGACTATTTTCGGACAATTACTTATTCATTAAAGATTTATTAAATGCATCCTTTTTTTTTCCGTTATAATCCCTTGCTATAACTCTTCCAATTTGATGCAGCGTTGCCTTGCTTCATTGGAAAAGCAAATATTTGCAGACTTTGAGGTTATTTTATTGACGATTGTTCCACAGACAATACTTATGATTTTTGCGGACCTTTGTGAACAGACCAAATTAAATACTCATTTGATACGAATGGAGAAGAATGGTGGTCCGGGTAAGGCAAGAGAGAAGCGGGAGTTCTTGCCGCTAAAGGAGCATACGTAACATTTATGGATAGTGACGACTGGTATGAAAAATGCTTTTTGGAGAATATTTATCAAAAGCTGTCAACAGATGATTATGATATGATTTTTTTCGACTTTTATCGGAATTATAAAAGTGGTAAAGAAGCATATACAGTGTACCCGCTTTTTGGATGAAGCGCGTTCCATTAAAGATTATGTAGCTATAGCTTTTGATTCTTTGTGTGCACTTGTCGTAAAATCGGACATTATAAAGAAAATCAAGTTACCCTCGTTATATAACTCGGAGGATGCAGCAGCCGTTCCATTATTAATATCTTTATCACATAAAGTTACATATATTCCTACTCCGTTTTATAATTATCTATATCGTGAACAGTCTCTTTCCACTTCTCAAAACACACGTATTTATCAAGGTTTTGTAGATGCTTTTACTTTCATATATGAAAATGTTTCGGTTGAGTTTGAAGAAGAAAAAAAACATATAGAGGTATTCATTTGGTTTTTATACGGTGCTGTATTTAAGGCAATAGATGCAGGAGTAAATGAAAAAGTTGTTAAGGACATTATATGCAGTTTTTTGAAAGAAAAATACCTCAGTGGTATGAAAATAAATATATAAAGCTTTTACCATTAAAGAAAACGTTGCTTTTATATTTATTGAGAAAAACGCCGTTTTTATATGCTACATCTGTACGTTACAATGCAAAAGATTACTTTTTAAATTTAAAATAACAAATACATTTATATTCTGAAAACTAATGATAACTTCCTCTATTGTTCTTTATAAGACAGCAAAAGATGAATTGAATACGGTTGTTTCCAGTGTATTGGATAGCTGTATTCCTTTCTCTATCTGATAGATAACTCCCCCCTAATAGGGAACTGGAAAGTTTTGTCGCAAAATTTGATAAAAGAGAGTTTTTTATGCCGTAGAATAGGAGAGGTGTCTAAAACAATGTTCTATCCTATGGTGGCTGTATACCATGAATATGAAAAAGGCTCATACAAGAATCGTAAATTACTTAAATATCACCTCTGCTCTGTAATTAAATATTTTAATAAGTGGGGATGGGTATTTGATAAAAAGAGAATACTGAGAAACAAAGAATGTCTGGATGCTTTGTCGCAAAAGAAATAGAAAAGAAAAACGTATAGGCTTGTTTATCTGAGTAATAACCGTATCTTTGCGAAAAAACACACAGAGCCATGAGTGAAGCGAAAACCTATAAAAAACAAGAAGTATCGGAAGATTATGTGGCCGAACCAATGGCAATGAAATACTCTACGGTGGCGGAAGATGCAGGCTATTTGGATGATGATATTCTTGTGGACGCCATAAAATATACGCAAACGGCCCGTAAAAAGGGGCAGATGATTCCGAACGGGGAAGTGTATGGTTTGTTGGCCGGGAGAATGGGATGGAAGTAGTTTTTGAGGAGAGCTGAAATAGATTCAAAAAGTATTCAAGAAAGACTCAAAAAAATATTCAAGAAAGGGTCGTATCATCACTCCCCAAACGGAGTTTGATACGACCCTTTCATGTTGTTATAGCTACAATCCGTAACTTTTCGGAGCACTCATTTCAGTTTGGGCAGCCCCCCATATTCCGCCACCGCATTAAAGCAAGGGCATCCCTTCATCGGATTCAGGTCATGATGTCCCACTACCAGAATTTTCGGAAAAATCCGTTTCAGTTCGCGCAGCAGTGCCACTAACGATGCCCGCTGTGCCGGTGTGCGGGTGTCGGCGGGTGTGCCGCGGATGTCCAGGCCGCCTTCGTAGCAGATGCCTATGGAGTGCCGGTTGTGGTTTTGGCAATGGGCGCCGATTTTCTCCAGCGGGCGGCCGCGGTGAATCTCTCCGTTGCGCGTGATGTAGAAGTGGTAGCCGATGTCGCTGAAGCCGCGGCGGATGTGCTCGCGGCGGCAGTCGTCAAAGCTCAGGCGCACGCCCTGGGGCGTGGCCGAGCAGTGAATGATGACAAGCGTGATGATTCTCATCGGCCTATGCAGGAACTGAAACCGAATACCCCTGCCAGGGCAGTGGCTACTGCTACGATGGTTTTGAGGACAATGCCCCATACGGATTTTGATTTTGTGCTCATGTTCTTCTGGTGTTAATGTTGATAATCTGTTGCTTCTGTTATCCTAACGGATTCTCCTCTTCGCCATTGCCGCCGCCGGGGGTGCTGCCACCCGCGCCGCTGTTGTCAGGGCTGTACTTGGACGCTTCTTTCAGCTGGCCTTCCAGGTTGATTTGGGCATTGCTCAGCTCACCCGTGGCGCGGGCGCGGAGCTTCAGGCCCTTTACGTTGTCCGCCAGGGTGAAGGCGTCGGCAGAGGCAGCGCCTTTACGGCTGACGATGCCTACGGAGAAAATGGCGAGGTCGTCCAGTTTCACGTTCTTCCCGTCCAGGATAAGCTCTTTGGTGCAGGCTATCATGTCGGTAAGCACGCCTTTGATTAAGCCTGCCGAGTAGGGCGTGTTGTGGTTTGACATGTGCTTGGCGAGCTTCTCGGTGTCGAACGTGTCCTCAATCAGGGGACGGGCATACCATAAGCCTTTCAGGGGGTGGTTTTCACCGGTCATTTGATACTTCTTGTAACGAATCATAATCTTTAAGTTTTTGGGTTTTTAAATCTTGTTTTCAACTCTCTTTGTGATCACGTTACGAAGATACGATGCGCGGGAAGAGGGTTTGTCACTTTCGGTACGTTATGGTCTGTTGTAGGTTGTTATATACGGATATAGATGTGGAAGTGTGGAGATATTTCCGTATCTTTGCTCTGTAAGAACCAAAGAATCAGGGATTATGACGAATTTTAAGATACGCACATTCGGACGCACGGAACTTGCACAGCTTTACTGTCCGGAGTTGTGCCCGCAAGCGGCTTTCCGTAAACTGAACCAATGGATAGACCTCTATCCGAACCTGCGGGAAGAATTGCTTGCCTCAGGACTTTCGCCCAAAATCGAGGACATACACGCCCGCACAGGTAGACTGATTGTAGGGGCATTGGGAGAACCGGGCGAGAACTGACCCCCCGGCAGCCCGACACATACCACCCGCATCTACAACAGAAAAAAACGCTTTTCATAGCCTGAATTCTCCTCTGTCCACTCAAGGATGCTTTGCGTTGCCAAAGGGCTACTCCACGTTGCTAAAGTTCTACTTTACGCCGCCAAAGTTCTACTCTGCAACGCTAAAGTTCTACTCTACGCTGCCGGAGTAGCCCCCCGGAAAAACATGAAGCAACCTCTCATCCTTTTTCATCTTCAGTAACGTTACCGACCGTTTCCGGCAACATCACCTCACCGTCCGTCCTTCCCACCCGAAGTCCTTTCTCGACCGAAATCCCTTCTTACCCGAAACCCCTCCCTTTTCCACTCTTCTGTTCTTTTGTCCTTTTCTCCTTCCGTCCTTCCGTCCTTTTCTCCTTTTGTTCTTTTCTCCTTTTCTCCTTCTGTTCTTTTGTTCTTCTGTCTCTACCTCCGTTCCAAATACACAATTGGTACACAACAATCACCCCCGTCGTCCGCTTCGCACACACGCACGTATAGTATATACACAGAAAACCTGTCAAAACAACCACCCACAAACCTGTCACACCCCATTAGGGAGAGGTTTCCGGTACGTCCCCTTTCCGTCCACGCTCTCTATCATCCCATGCTTCACCAGGCGTTTGAGCCATGTGGATGCCGTTCCGGGTTTAATGCCCGTTGCTTCGGCCTGCAGCAGGAAGGCGGAGCGGGTAAACTCCCTTTCCATGCTTTGCAGCAGGGCGTCGCGGTCGGCGTTGCTCCGGCGGCTGATTTCGGTTCCGGGCAGGAAGGAGAGGATGTGCGTGGCGTGGCGGTAGAGGCTTTCGGTAAGCTCCAGTACGGAGTTGAAGTCGGCGGGGAGGATGGTCATGTCCCAGCGGGTGATGATGCCATCCTTGAGGTTGTCGCCGGAGATGTCCTTGTCGGGGGTGAGGTGGGGCGAGCGGGCGATGTCGTCCGATTCGAGTACGCGGAGCATGGCCACTACCTGCATGATGCGGCAGATGTTGATGGCAAGGCGGGCTACGCTGCTCGCCATTTCGCTGCCGTTGGCAAGGTGGGAGCGGATGAAGAGGTTGGCGAAGAGGTTGTTGAACAGCTCCTTCTGTTCGGGGGTGAGGCGCAGGGTGAAGAGGCCGCCGGCGGTGATGCGTTTCAGTTGCTCGCGCCACTGCATGCCCAGGCCGGTGAATACGGTTTCGAGGTCGGTATCCTGCCGGTCGAACTGGTTCTGCCACTTGTGGATGGCGGGCATGTAGTAGAAGAGCTGGCGCGAGAACAGGCCGTTTTCGGCGGTGGGGATGAGCGGTTTCACCTGGGCGGGAGTGCCTGAGAGCAGGACGGAGAGGTAGCTGCGTTCACTTCGCGGTACTCGCGGTCGGTGCGGCGGTTGTAGGAGAGGCGGTCGTGGTCGAAGGCCTTGCGCATGGTGTCGCTCCAGTGGCCGTGTTCCGAGCCGATGGCGGTGGAGATGGTGTCGGCTTCGCTTTCGCATATCAGTCCGGTGCCGTCGGAGTCCATGATGTTTTGCAGGATGCCGGTTCCGGTGTTGTTGCCCGAGATGAGGAACATGCGGTCGGGCGGCAGGGCGGGCGGGGTGGCTTGCGAGCGCTCCTTGCCCAGCGAGTCGTAGGCGCCCTTCTCCTTGCGGTACTGTTTCATGGCTTCTGCCGTGTGCAGGCGTATCTCGTCGTGGATAGGCTCCACCAGCAGGCGGACGAGGGAGAGCACGCCCTTGCCCGAGGCAGGCAGGGCGACGATGAACGTTTGCAGGCTGGGCGATATCATCTTGCCGCCGTAGGCGCAGCGCACGTGGCTATTCATGCTGGCGCCCAGCACGGTGACGGCGCCCAGCAGCATGATGTCCTGTTGGGCGCGGGTGGTGCCGTGGGCGGTAATTTCGTTCAGCGGTGCGGGCCAGAGCGTCCGGTTGTCGAAGCAGGGTAGCGGGGTGAGGGGTTCGCTGCCCCGGCAGGTCTCCTCGTCGGCTGCTTCGGGGTAGGTTGTCCCGGGGTAGGTTGTTCCGGAGTTGGCTGCTTCGGAGTTGACTGTTCCGGCATCGGCTGCTTCGGCGGGAAGACTGGCTGCGGGCGCTTCCGGAAATTCTTCCGCAGGCATCTCCGCTCTATTATAATAACCGTGCGCATGCGTGTGTGAGGCGGCGGGATACGGTGCACCTGGCGTACCAAGTGTACCCGCGGGAGCGTCCTGCCGCGGCTTCTCTGCGGGGCGGGGGCGCACGTTGCACAGTTCGGCAAGGTGGAAGGCGGTGCCTATGTGGACGCTGTTGTTGTTTGTTTTCAGGGCGTTGCTGAAGAGCTTGTTTGCCGCGTGCACATCGTATTTGGCAGAGAGGCTGCACAGCATCAGGAAGTCGCTGCGTCCGGCTTCGCCGCAGTCGGTGGCTATGGCGAATGCCAGTTGTACATACTCTCTGTAGGTGGGCGCGATGTCGGCGCCCGCTGCGTGAACCGCTTCCGTGAGGCGGCGCAAATCGGATAGGATATTGGTCATGGGGTTATAAATTATGAGTTATCTGTTATGAGTTACGAATTATGTGCTATGAGTTATCTGTTATAAGTTACGAATTATGTGTTATGAGTTATCTGTTATGAGTTATCTGTTATAAATTATGAGTTACTGGTTTTGTAGCGGATTATTTTCCGGAGAAAGATTATTCCGGGTAGCTATGAGCGCACCGGGGTCGTAGCTCAGAAAGCAGGCCCGCACGAGGTCCTTGCCGGAAGTATCCACGCCTTTGGCGGAGTTGCGGTTGCCGTCGGCATACACGCACTGCACGTAGTCCATGGCCCATCGGATGCTTTCGGCGGCATTCTGGCGCACATCCGGCAGGGCGGGGTCGGGGGTGCGTAGGGTACGAAGGCTTTTACGCCCTGTCCGCAGGGGCTGATGAAGACCAGCTCCGGCCTTAGAAACGGGTCTTCAAACAGTTGGCGGCGCAGCCGGGCGGCTTCGTCAGCGGAGTCGAGGTGGTCGATGTCCACCACTACGAGTCCCGATGCTTCGAGAAGGCTGTCGCTGCGCCGGCGGGCGAACGTGCCGCAGGGGGTGACGTAGGGCAGAAGCTCCTGTTTGAGGGCGCGGTAGGCGGATAGGTCGCCGCTGTCGAATGCCCGGCGCACGCGGTCGGTGAGCAGTTGCAGGCGTGTGTTGGCGGTTATCGTCCGGTACACTTCCTGCAGGGTCATGGTTTTGTAGGGTTTCAGGGTGGCAGGTTTGATGATTTGCCCCGTGCCGCCGTCCTTCATCGGCGAAATGGGGGCGAGGAACAGGGACATTTTGAATTCATTCATTTGTTTACTTGTTTTTTTGGTGCTGATTATTAATTTGTTAATTTTGCATCGCAATTCCCGAATCTTCCAGGGATACCCTTCAAAGTTCGTGATTATAAAACAGATGACCGTACACACATGTATGTACGAAACTTAATAAACCTAAATATTTCCCTTGTGTTTTAAATAAAATTAATATTAAAATGAGCGTAAAAAATGAAGACGGGCAATATCCCTATCTTATGATAGGTGAAGAGCTCCGCTATCTGTTGAAGGCATCCGGCGTGTCTTTGAAAATGATTGCCGACCATGCCGGCATGAGTAATACCACCATTCAGACCCTTTTAAAAGGGGGGATGTGAAAATCAGCGTGCTCATACGCTGGTATAAGGCAATGAAAGCCATCCTGGACGATGAAGAGTTCGAATTTCTGCGGAGACGGGCGCACCGGATAGTAGATAAACTTTGACCGCGGGCTTTTTATAAATGATTAATCGGTTGATTTTCGGAAAAAGAATGCTACCTTTGTAAATAAAAGAAGTAAAGGCTATGTCTGCAAATGAATGTATGGAACAATTCTCTCCGCATCTGTTCTGGGATGTGCGCAAAGAGGATATCAACCTCGACGCACATGCGCAATATGTGATACAGAGAGTGCTGGAATATGGTTTGCTGGGCGACTGGAATCTCATTAAGTCATACTACGGATTGCCCAAAATCGTAGAGACCGCAAAGGGATTGAGGAGCTTGGAACCCCGCGCGCTGGCATACATTGCCGCTATTTCAAAAACCCCTAAAGAACAGTTCAGATGCTATACCTGGAAACAGTTGAATCCTCAACCCTGGAACTCCTGAAAAAACTGCAACGGTTGCCGGTGCTTGAGCAAACAAGGTTGGTAGGAGGCACTGCGCTCGCTTTGCAATTGGGGCATCGCAAATCTATTGATTTGGATTTTTTCGGTACGGTAGATTGTGAGGCTGAATATTTGCGGGAATCAATAGCCGGAATAGCTTCGCTGACCATTTTGAAGCCCATTTTGAAATCAAATATTGAAAGATTTTCGGCTTGATGATGTTGTCCTGATGCCTGGCGAGTCGCGAAGATTACTGCAATCATAGGCAGGGGTACAAAGAAAGATTTTATAGATATCGCTTTCTTGCTGCATCACTTTTCATTAGAGGAAATCCTGCATTTTGACGATGCAACGAGGTTTTCATGGCAGACCCTATGCCGGATATGTTTGTAAATCAGTCATGGCAACAGGTAAAAGCGTATATACTCTCGAAGATTTCCTGAAATTTTTCCCTTTCTACAGGAAAATCTTATTAACTTTGCGGGTCACTTTTGGAAACAATAAAAAAATAATGATATGAATATCTCTTATAACTGGTTGAAAGAGTATGTGGATTTCGACCTGACACCGGATGAAGTAGCCGCCGCGCTCACTTCCATAGGACTGGAAACGGGAAGCGTGGAAGAGGTGCAAACCGTTAAAGGCGGACTGGAAGGCCTGGTCATCGGCGAAGTGCTGACGTGCGAGCCCCATCCCAACTCGGACCACATGCACATCACTACCGTAAACCTGGGACAGGGAGAACCTGTGCAGATAGTATGCGGCGCAGCCAACGTGGCAGCCGGACAGAAAGTGGTGGTAGCCACTTTGGGTACAAAACTTTATGACGGTGATGAATGCTTCACAATCAAGAAATCCAAACTCCGCGGCGTAGAGTCCAACGGCATGATTTGTGCCGAAGACGAAATAGGCATCGGCACAGACCATGCGGGCATCATCGTGCTGCCCGAAACAGCAGTGCCGGGCACGCTTGCCAAGGACTATTACAACATCAAGAGCGACTACGTGCTGGAAGTGGACATCACGCCCAACCGCGCCGATGCCTGCTCGCACTACGGCGTGGCGCGCGACCTGTACGCCTACCTGGTGCAGAACGGCAAGCCCGCCGCCTTGAAGAAACCCTCTGTAGAGGCTTTTGCCGTCGATAACCACGACCTCGACATCCGGGTGACGGTAGAGAACAGCGAAGCCTGCCCGCACTATGCCGGCGTCACCGTGAAAGGCGTCACCGTAAAGGAAAGCCCCGAATGGTTGCAGAACAAGCTCCGTATCATCGGCCTGCGCCCTATTAATAATGTGGTGGACATCACGAACTACATCGTCCACGCATTCGGCCAGCCGCTCCACTGCTTCGATGCGGACAGGATTAAGGGCGGCGAGGTCATTGTAAAGACCCTGCCCGAAGGCACTCCCTTCACCACCCTGGACGGCGTGGAACGCAAGCTCAACGGACGCGACCTGATGATTTGCAACCGGGAAGAGCCCATGTGCATCGCCGGAGTGTTCGGCGGACTGGATTCAGGCTCCACCGAAACCACGAAGGACGTCTTCCTCGAAAGCGCTTATTTTCACCCCACTTGGGTGCGTAAGACCGCCCGCCGCCACGGCCTGAATACGGATGCTTCCTTCCGCTTTGAAAGAGGCGTCGACCCCAACGCCACCCTTTACTGCCTGAAACTGGCGGCACTGATGGTGAAGGAACTTGCCGGCGGCACCATCTCTTCCGACATCAAGGATGTATGCGCCGCTCCCGCCCGCGACTTCCGGGTGGAACTCTCTTACGGGAAGGTACACGCGCTGATAGGCAAGGAGATTCCGGCAGAGACGATAAAAAGCATCGTGACGAGCCTGGAGATGAAGATTGTAGGCGAAACGGCAGAGGGCCTGACGCTCGACGTGCCGCCATACCGCGTGGATGTGCAGCGCGACTGCGATGTGATAGAGACATTCTCCGTATTTACGGATATAATAATGTGGAGATTCCCACGGCCTTGAAGTCCAGCCTGACAACGAAGGGCGAGTGCGACAAGTCCAACCGTCTGCAGAACCTGGTTGCCGAGCAACTGGTGGGCTGCGGTTTCAACGAAATCCTGAACAACTCGCTGACACGCGCCGCCTATTACGACGGACTGGAATCTTATCCCGCCAAGAACCTCGTGATGCTGATGAACCCGCTCAGCGCCGACCTGAACGCCATGCGCCAGACACTGCTTTTCGGCGGACTGGAGAGCATCGCGCACAATGCCAACCGCAAGAATGCCGATTTGAAATTCTTTGAGTTCGGCAACTGCTATTACTTCAACGAAGAGAAGCGTAACCCCGAAAAGGCGCTCGCTCCTTATTCCGAAGACTATCACCTGGGCCTGTGGATTACCGGCAAGAGAGTGTCCAACTCATGGGCGCATCAGGACGAGGACAGTTCGGTGTACGAGCTGAAAGCGTATGTCGAAAACATATTTGCCCGTCTGGGCTTGCAGATGCACGACCTGGTAGTGGGCAACCTTACGGACGATATTTACGCCGCTGCCCTGTCCGTGCAGACAAGAGGGCGGGCAAGCGCCTTGCCACGTTCGGCGTGGTGACAAGGAAGCTCCTGAAAGCGTTCGACATCGACAACGAGGTGTACTATGCCGACCTGAACTGGAAAGAGCTGATGAAGGCCATCAGGAACGTGAAGGTAAACTATACCGAAATCTCCAAATTCCCGGCCGTGAAGCGCGACCTCGCTTTGCTGATTGACAAGAAGGTGCAGTTTGCGGAAATCGAAAAGATTGCCTACGAGACGGAGAAAAAGCTGCTGAAGGAGGTCTCTCTCTTCGACGTCTATGAAGGCAAGAACCTGGAAGCCGGCAAGAAATCGTATGCCGTAAGTTTCCTGTTGCAGGACGAGAATGCCACACTGAACGACAAGCAGATTGACAAAGTGATGCAGAAGCTGATTGCCAACCTGCAGAACCGACTGGGAGCCGTGCTGCGGTAAAAACAAGCTGACCCGCTATGAAGAAGTATGATATAAAACCGGACCACCATATCAGAGCCAAAAGAGCGTGTCTGACGGGCCTGACCATAGGGCTGCTCCTCTTGTTTCAGGCAGTAAGGGTGCTTTGGCACTTCCCTGAGAACGAGGGCTGGAGAAATGCCCTGGCAGGGGTGAGCGGTCTGATATGCCTGCTGATGTGCAGCGTGTCATATTGGAAGTATCGGAAACTGACGCGGCAGTAAAGACAGAAACCAATTAAAGAACAAATTAAAATATACAATCCAATGGGAAGAGCGTTTGAATATAGAAAAGCTGCCAAATTGAAAAGATGGGGTCACATGGCTAAGACCTTTACAAGACTGGGTAAACAAATTGCTATTGCGGTGAAAGCCGGCGGACCCGAACCGGAAAACAACCCTGCACTGCGTTCGGTTATCGCTACCTGCAAGCGCGAGAACATGCCGAAGGACAACATCGAGCGTGCCATCAAGAATGCAATGGGTAAGGACCAGAGCGACTACAAGAGCATGACCTACGAGGGATACGGACCTCACGGTGTGGCCGTATTCGTGGATACACTGACCGATAACCCCACCCGCACGGTGGCCGATGTGCGCAGCGTGTTCAACAAGTTTGGCGGAAACCTGGGCACAATGGGCTCACTGGCTTTCCTGTTCGACCACAAATGCGTGTTCACTTTCAAGAAGAAAGACGGCATGGATATGGAAGAATTCATCCTCGACATGATCGATTTCGACATCGACGAAGACTACGAAGAGGACGAGGAAGAAGGCACAATCACCATCTACGGTGACCCGAAGAGCTACGCAGCCATCCAGAAGCACCTGGAAGAGGGCGGCTTTGAGGATGTGGGCGGCGAGTTTACCTACATCGCCAACGACCTGAAAGATGTGGAGCCTGCACACCGCGAGACCATCGACAAGATGGTGGAACGCCTGGAAGAGTTTGACGACGTGCAGACGGTGTACACCAATATGAAGCCGGAAGAAAGCGAAGAGTAATGACGTATACTTACAAGACCAAAGGTACGTGCAGTACCAATATCGAGCTTGAGGTGGAAGACGGCATCGTGCGGAACATCGCGTTCTGGGGCGGATGCAACGGCAATCTGCAAGGATTGTCGCGCCTGGTTGCAGGGATGCCGGTGAAAGAGGTGATTTCACGCCTGGAAGGTATCCGCTGCGGCGGACGTCCCACTTCCTGTCCCGACCAGTTGTGTAAGGCATTGCACGAGATGGGGTATTGATTCTGCTGCTTTGATTGAAGATGTAAGAGGGCGTGATGATTTTTTAGGCACGGATTACGCGGATTACACGGATTTTGATAAAAAAAGAGAATTAAGAAAATCCGTGAAATCCGCGTAATCCGTGCCTAAAAGAAATCGTCAAGTATATTTCAACACCTTCTCTTTCAGAGACCTTGTGAACTTCACGGACTTCACGGAAAGGAAATCAGGAAAAACTGTGTTTTCCGTACGGGTATATTCATCCCACGAGGTGGATAAATTTGTCTTGCGGGATGAATTTATCCGTCTCGTGGGATGATTTTTTGGGTTGGCAAGGCAACGTGTCTGCCATTTTGAACCAACTTATGATGCATTTGTTTTTTATTTGAGTACTTTTACATCCTCAAAACAAGAACAACACAATAATGAAGAATATTTTTAAAGACTTGCAACGGAAAGACCACAAACGCTATTTGGGTGGTCTGGACATGTTCAGATATATCGGACCGGGACTGCTGGTGACGGTAGGTTTCATCGACCCCGGAAACTGGGCGTCGAATTTTGCGGCGGGGTCGGAGTTCGGCTACTCGCTGCTGTGGGTGGTGACGCTCTCTACCGTCATGCTGATAATCCTGCAGCACAACGTGGCGCACCTGGGCATCGTGACGGGACTGTGCCTGTCGGAAGCCGCCACGCAGTACACTCCCAAATGGGTGTCGCGCCCTATATTGGGTACGGCGGTGCTGGCTTCCATATCCACTTCCCTTGCCGAAATATTGGGCGGGGCCATCGCGCTGCAAATGCTGCTGGACATCCCCATTATATGGGGTTCGGTGCTGACTACGGCTTTTCGTCTGTCCATAATGCTTTCACCAACTCCTAAGAAGATTGAAAGGGCCATCATCGCCTTCGTGTCCGTCATAGGGCTTTCGTTCATCTACGAGCTTTTCCTTGTCAGGATAGACTGGCCTGTGGCGGTGCAGGGGGGTGA
>VOFI01004013.1_pt1 | contig 25724 bp, 24 predicted proteins | sample 5384131 | NCBI WGS metagenome assembly VOFI01 (sample SAMN12384728, study PRJNA508395) | human gut metagenome | isolation source: healthy gut H | host: Homo sapiens | reverse complement strand
ATAAACAAGTAAACTTTATAAAGAAGATGGTGGAAAATGAGATTTAAAGAATTAACTTTGCAAAATGTGATTCTGCAGATAGACGATTTGAAATAAGAAAGGAGAATGACTTTATGTTTAGTAAATATAAATTAAACCAGCTTTACTTCAAAGATACACAATTCGCCAACTTGATGACAAGGCGGATTTTTTTAACGTGTTATTAATCGCCAACCCTTACGATGCTGGAGTGATGACGGCGCATTGATGAGAAGATTTTCAATGAATACACCTCTTTTGTTCTTTGCGCTATCCGCCCGTTTCTCGCAGGTATCTACGAGGAGGAAGCATTGTCAAGCAGTTGGAAAATATGTCGTTCGACCTGGTGTGATTTGTATGCCGAGCACGGGGGATAATGACAGTTTCGATATCGGTCGTCATATCAAAGAGAAAACCAAGGCATATTCCTTATTCTTCCATTTTGCCAAACAGAAATGAAAGATTTAAGTGCGTTTGTATAAGTTCGTGTTGAAGCAGAGTCAGGATTATTCTCTACCGAAGCCTGTGCAATGCATTCACCAGCGTACGCCCGTATGCGCGCGCGGACGTCCTAAAATAGTGTTGGCACGTACGTATCAGGAGGCAATGAAGATTTATCATAAGTATCAGAATAATATATTAGGAGTGATCACCGATGTACGTTTCCCGAAGGTGGAGAGGGGGAGAAAGACGGTCTGGCGGGTATCAAGCTGTGTGCGGAGATACGTAAGAATGATCCGTTTGTTCCTTTGATTATTCAGTCTTCCGAATCTGAAAATTCGTCTTATGCAGTCAAGTATGGTGCTAGCTTTATCGATAAGAACTCCAAGAAGATGGACGTTGATTTGCGTCGTATTGTCTCCGATAATTTTGGTTTTGGTGATTTTATATTCCGGAATCCGGATACCGGGGAAGAGATAGCCCGTGTCCGGAATCTGAAAGAATTGCAAAACATTCTTTTTGCCGTACCTGCGGAGTCTTTCTTATATCATATCAGCAGGAATCACGTGTCGCGTTGGTTCTATTCACGTGCCATGTTCCCGGTAGCCGAGTTTTTTGAAACCGATTACCTGGAATAGTCTTCAAGGATGTCGATGCTCACCGCAAAATCATCTTTGAGGCGATTGTGAAGTATCGAAAGATGAAAAACCAGGGAGTGGTAGCCGTCTTCAAGCGCGATCGCTTCGACCGTTATTCAAACTTTGCCCGTATCGGAGACGGTTCGTTGGGAGGAAAAGGGCGCGGACTGGCGTTTATTGACAATATGGTGAAGCGCCATCCGGAGTTTGACGAATTTGAGAATGCACGTATTGCTATTCCTAAAACGGTGGTGCTTTGTACGGATGTCTTTGATGAGTTCATGGATACCAACAACTTGTATCAGATTGCACTGTCGGATGCGGATGACGCTACGATTTTGAGATACTTCCTGAAGGCAAAGTTACCCGACCGCTTGATAGAGGACTTTTTCACTTTCTTCGATGTCGTGAAGTCTCCGATTGCCATCCGTTCCTCATCTTTGCTTGAAGATTCTCATTATCAGCCGTTTGCAGGAATCTATAACACGTACATGATTCCTTATCTGGATGATCGGTATGAAATGTTGCGCATGCTTTCCGATGCCATCAAAGGGGGGTGTATGCTTCGGTTTATTTCCGTGACAGCAAAGCGTATATGCAAGCTACTTCGAATGTAATCGATCAGGAGAAAATGGCTGTTATCTTACAGGAGGTAGTTGGCAATCAGTATGGCGACCGTTATTATCCGTCTATGTCCGGTGTGGCCCGCTCACAATTATTATCCGTTAGGAGATGAAAAAGCCAGAAGAAGGAACGGTTAATCTGGCTTTGGGATTAGGAAAATATATTGTTGACGGTGGCATGACCCTTCGTTTTTCTCCTTATCATCCTAATCAGGTGTTACAGACCAGCGAAATGGAAATTGCTCTCAAGGAGACTCAAACCCGTTTCTATGCATTTGGATTTGAAAAATGCCGGACATGATTTTTTCTATCGACGATGGTTTTAATTTGCTGAAACTTCATGTCAAAGAGGCAGAAAGTGACGGTGCTCTGCGTTATATTGCTTCTACCTACGATCCGTACGATCAGATCATTCGTGATGGTTTATATCCGGGAGGGCGTAAGGTGATTACTTTTGCTAATATCTTGCAACATGATGTTTTTCCGTTAGGCTCGTATTCTGCAGTTAGTATTGAAATATGGTGAACAGGAGATGCGCCGTCCGGTTGAAATTGAATTTGCAGCAACGTTAAGTCGCGAACATGATAAATCCGGAACTTTCTATATCTATTGCAGATTCGTCCTATCGTAGACAGCAAAAGAAATGCTGGACGAAGATTTGAACGAGATTCCTGATGAGAATGGCGTGATTCTCCGCTCATATAATTCATTGGGACACGGCATTATGAATGAGGTATTTTATGATGTGGTTTATGTAAAGAACGGACAATTATAGTGCCTCAATAATCATGACGATTGCTTGGGAGATAGAAAAGATCAATCAACAGTTCCTGAACGAAGGAAAGAATTATGTGTTGTTGGTCCGGGACGCTGGGGAGCAGTGGATGCATGGCTTGGTATTCCGGTGAAGTGGCCTCATATTTCAGCTGCCCGTGTGTGATTGTGGAAGCTGGTTTGACTAATTACCGGGTAGATCCTGGTGTCATCAGGGGCACACACTTTTTCCAGAATCTGACTTCTTTCGGGTAGGGTATTTCATATCACGATCAACGCGCCTTTATGAATGATGGAGTATATAATCAGGATTTCTCAATGCGCAACCGGCAGTGCAGGTGAAACGAAAATTCTTGCGTCATGTCCGTTTTGAGAAGCCGATGATAGTCAAGATGGACGGAAAGAAAAAAACTGGGTGCGTTTTTAAGGCCGGAAGATTATGATTCTGTTAATTAAGACCGATGTTGTTTATCCGCTATTCTATATGCTAATGGACTCATGCCAACATATCGTTTGAAGTATTTGCCGAAAGAATGATGTGTTGGCGAAATTGAGTGAGTTAAATCTCTTGGATAGGGATATTGGTCGATTTCAGTTGTGATTTGGCATCCATAATTACCATGTGTGAGATGATTTCGACACAGGTGTTTCCTGTCACTTAAGCAATGCCTTGTTTACTCCCTGTTCCTATGAGCCATTCTTCTGGCAAAATCTATTTTGGGTAATTCTTTCATTTCTCACACTTTTTACTTTATACAAAAATATATGGATTATGATTAATGAGCTGTTTTCTTTTTCAAAAATTATAATTTTGACTCTCGTAAACGGTATCTTATAAGATATTTTAGGCGCTTTTCTTTAAAAATAGAACAGAAAATAATAGTTACTTTGCGCCTGTGAAATTTTGGCATTTGTGTGCGATGGAATATCACGCATTTGCTTTTATTAATTAAAAAGAGAATTTAGAAATGAACAAAGAATTATTTTATTATCTGTTTGCTGTATTGTGTACAGTGACATTGTTTACATCTTGTAGTGATGACGATGGTGATGATTTGGTACTATTATGTGGAAGGCATCACTATGACTTAGCAGTAGAGGTACTTCTTATAAGTTTTCTAGTAATCAAAGATGATGGCTCTTTTAGTAGGAGACTGTGATGTAAGCAGTTTCAGTACTATTGGTAGTGGAAATCTTGCAATGATTGTCGACGTTAAAGTTGGTGGTGGAACATTGCAGTTAAGGTTGATTATAAAGGGAACTAAGTTGGCTGGAACAGAAAGTACTGAGGCTAAAATTTTGAGTTTTACTTTTTGATAAATCTGTTGAAGCTAATGCCATCGTTTTTCCAGAACCAATAGTCAATGAAGACAGGATAAAAGATGTAACAACAGATGATTTGAAGAAGAAATTGGTGCCTACTGGTGAAGTTTCTGCTAAAGCAACTTAACACCTGAAAGTGGTGCAACTTTTATGGATTTTCTTCAAATAAGGCTATTTTACTGTCGTAGCTGAAGATGGAAGTTCAAATTGCTCACAGCTTCTATTTCAGGACGTGCTTTTGTAGTTAGTTATGATTTTGAAGAGTGGGATGCCATTACCTGACGATGTTGGGAATGAGGAAACTTCGCCTCAACAGGATGGTGTACAATGGTATAGCATAGTAGAAATGAGATGTTTGGCTCTATGTTAGGAGTAAGTGGTTGGTTAGTTACTGAAGAGAGTGAAGGTCATAATGGTAAGGTGCATTACTTAGAACTATAAATTCCAAAGGTGGTGTTGGAGGTTTTGATACCTACAATAACAACAGAGCTCTCTATTTCTAGGGACATGGAGTACTAATGCAGGTAATACTCTGAAAGATAGTACAAAATTTAATCAATTTAATAATTCTTTAGGAAGACCAGTTGCAGTAAAGGGATGGTATAAATATGAATCAGGTAAGCGATTTCTATACATGTGAATCAGATAAGCTACCATAGATGTATCTAAAGGTGAGATATGTATCAATATTATAAAGGTATCTTTATATACTACAGAGAAGAATATGATGTGATTCTGACAGGAGGATCTGGTGAATTTTTATACTTCAGTCGTGTTGTAGCAAAAAGGAGGAGTTGAAGGAGGAAGTACTGACGGACAATGGGAAGAATTTACTATAACTTTAGATTATGGTGACGCAGAGTTTGATATAAATCAGAAATATCGTTTTGTTATTGTTTTTTGGCTTTTTCATTTAAGCTTTGAATTGGGCGTATTTTCCCTACCCATGCCATTGCGGCATGGGCGGGAATGCTGTTATTGATAATCAATGCGTTACGGATATGTCAAATCTGAATTTTTCTCATTTTGAGCCAGAAAATGCAACACGTTAGTGAAGCTTACTGATAGCCCCTTATTATCTCAGCCGTGCATGAATAGTCTGCTTTTCTTGCATTTAGAATCCCTAAAACAACCAAAAACAAACAGAAATATCCAAACGTAAACTTTATCTATCAGAATATTCTAAAAATTAACACTTTTCGGTTGCTTTTTGATGCTTCCCAAATTTCCACATATTTTTGAGACGTATTTGACGTGGAGAATTTGCGGAGCTTGTTTTTCGGTTGACCTCCGTTTACATCCGTTCACCATTTAGATATACGATTGAAGAAAAACCAGTAAACGATAAAGCAGCATGAAAAGCAACAAAAAAATGCAATTTTTGCGGCGTGTTATCGCAGGGAATCTGAAGGAGATAAAAGAGTTATCGCGCGGCACAGAATGGAACAGAAGAACAAACTCTTCAAAGCCGCCTGCCTCGAGGGAGATACAGCATCAGAGTATCTCACCTTTTCCAAAGCAGTCAAAAAATTTTGGCGGGCTGTTCCTGACAGTACATCTTTATAAACCGTAGCCCTCGGCAAACTGAAAGCCTCACGTATCAGCAACTGCATGGTGATCTGGTCCGTGCAGCGTGACATCGAGCGGATGCTGGAAGGCAACCCCTACCACCGCATCCTGCCCGGCAGCACTTCCGCACAGAAAAAAGTCCAACCATTGTCCCCACTTGCAAAAAAGAAAAAAAGGGAAAAAAGGAAAAACAGACGAAGTGATGGACTTCTATTCGGGCGATGAGGTGATGTCGCTCTTCAAAGGTCACCGGGCAGTCGTGGCTCTATATACCACCGCGCAACCGCATCCCCATTATCCGCCGCATCGCAGGAAAACTATTGCAAGAAACACGTTGACGAGTTTTTTCGGTGTGCTGCCGACATGCGCTAATATCACTGATTGGCTCCCGGATTGAAGAAGCGGAAGAACTGAAGCCGGACTGCACTCCACTGACCAAAAAGAGAATGGCTGGCGCAATCTTATTACTCCAAATCCCATCTGATGAGCCTTGCGACATTTGCACTGTGAACGATGAACGCTACCACACCGTGGAGCAAGTCCGGCAGATTTACGGACTTTCTCCGCCAACATCAGCCATATAATCAAGGTGAAGCACATCGAAAAGATAAAAAGCAAGCGTAAAACCTGTTTTTGCGTCTGATGTGAGCGTGTCATGGCTGAAAGGAGAAACAACCGTGAGCAACCGACATTGCCGGAAAAATTATTTCAAAATGATTGTCATTGGAGGTATTCACGGTTGTTTCACGTTGTTCCCTTTGCCACCGTAAACACGGGAACACCCCGAAAATGTACAACTTAAAACATCATCAATATGAGCAAATGCAAGACAGTTACCTTGCGCAAGCGCAAGATTAAGAACGGGACACAGTATTCGCTGTGTCTGACTATTATCCCGGCTACCGTGACACACACCATGAAAGTGATAACACGTGAAGCTCTGGGAATTTACATCTTCGCCAAAACCCGCCAACCAGCAGGAGCGTGACTTCAACGCACGCATGATGAAAAAGGCGGGAGATATTTCGCAACAGACGTTATGAAGCCATCTTCAACGAGAACAACGGCTTTGACAAAGCCAAGATGAAAGGGGATTTTCTCGCCTACTTCAAGGAACTGGCAGACAGGAAGAATATCAAGTGGCAACACGTCTATAAGCACTTTGAGCGTTTTGTAAACGGCAATGTACCTTGAAGAGGTGGACGTGGACTTGTGCCGCAAGTTCATGGAATACCGAACGCCCCCAATCCATACACACCAACCAAAAGCTGCATACCCTTGCGGCAGGCTATTGGTCGGCTTTCCGTGCGGTACCGCACACCGCCTACCGGGACAGGAAGATAAAGGAGAACCCCAACGGATTCTTAGGATCGTATCGAGTGCATCCCCACCAGCGAGGGAGCATCTGGGCAAAGGAAGGAACTTTGTTACGGCCGAAACCCGCGAGGTCTTGAAAAGGGCTTTTCTGTTCGCTGCCTGACCGGACTGGAAGAGCGACATCAGGCAGCTCGCGGCAGCAGATACAGCCGTACACCAACGGCAAGATGTTCGTGACCACCCGTATGCAGAAGACAAACAGATTGTACACAACCCCATCAGTGATGAAGCCTACGGACTGCTCGGGGAACGGTGCGGGACTTATCTTTGACCAGTTCAAGGACAAGATGCCCTGAGACCACTCAAACGCTGGCTTTTGGCGGCAGGCATAGCCAAGAAGATAACCTTTCACTGCACCTCGGCATTGAGAAATTCAATCAGGACAACTTTGTATTGTGGCTGATAGTCTTTTGTATGCAGCAACCTCCTTGGCTGGCTGTTCTATTTTTTCTTTCCAGACAGTCATCTTCGACACATATGAAATCTATGTAAAATAAAGTTCGGCAAGAAAGACATTTGCCGAAACCATGACGGTTCGGGAAGAGCCACTCACGAGAAGAACCGTGCCGATTGAGGACGGGGAGCAGCGAAGGAAAATGAAGACGCATCGCTATGGTCATGGAATACATCCATTTCATCATGCCCGTATTATAACAAGGAGACCGTAGAACCACATCTGTGGCGAGGTCAACAACTGGATGCGGCTTCACAGTTACAAGCTCAAAATGCCAATAAAAAGGGACGGCTGACCAAAGACATTTCAAATATTCCGCTCCGGCATTTTCGTGGGAATATCCCGAGCGTTTCATGTACAAGAAATACTATACGGGGACAACCGTGCCCGCCTTTATCAGCACCCTTTTTATGAGTATCAAGACCGCCAACCGGACGATACTCGAAGCATCGCTACTGCCCACGCCCCGTGCGCTGTGGGACAGTTTCTGGTATGAGGGTGAACTGTCCTGCCTCTTTGCGGATTCCAATGTGGGCAAGTCCCATCCTGCCGTGCAGATAGCCGACCGTATCGCCCGGACGGACGATGTGCTGTATCTGGACTTTGAACTGTCCGAAAAGCAGTTCAGCTCCGCTATACCAACGAGCACGGGAAGCCCACTCTTTTCCCGAAAGACTGTACCGAGTATCACTTGACTGCAATTCATTGTTGGAAGCCGATTTCGAGGAAGCCATCATGGGGGCATCGAGCAGATGGCTTTGCAAAACCGGGTGCAAAATCTTCATCGTTGACAACCTTATTTTACTTATTTGCTGCGCCATGGAGAAAGGCGATGCAGCGGGACGGCTGATGATACAGCTCAACAACCTCAAAAAGATACGGATTGTCCGTCCTTGTTCTTGGCACATACACCCAAACGCTCTTTGGACTGTCCCCATCACTTCCAACGACCTTGCCGGAAGCAAACGGCAATACAATTTCTTTGACAGCGTGTTCGCCATCGGAAGAGTGCGCCCAGGACGGAGGCCTCTCATATGTGAAGCAGCTCAAAGTTCGGTATGGGACATTCTCCCACATGCGGACAATGTAATCATCTCACGAGAGATTGAGAAGGTGGACGCTTTCCTGCAATTCGTGTTCAGGGGTTATTCAACGGAAAAGGAACACCTGAAGAAACTGGGTGACAACGAATCAACCAGAGGATTGCCAAATCCTGCAACTGTCAGTCCGACAGTCAAATCAGGAGATAGCCTCACAGGTGAACTTGCGGCAAGTCCACCGTCCAGCCGAGGATAATCCAGCGCAACTAAGGGAGGACAGGAATGCAGTCGTCCCAAGTGTCCCGCTTCAGCCACAACAGACTGGAAGTGGGACAATGGGACAACATGGAACAAGTGGGACAGTAAGAGAAGCAAAACATTAAAGCTGTTTGTGGGACATAAGGAAGAAGGAGGATAAGGCATGAAAAAAGCAGCCGGCACATAGCTGTATAAAGGATAACCACCTCATTTACGGTACAAAGGGATGATACAGGCAGAAGCCTGATGTCCCCAAGTGTCCCAAGTGTCCCAATGTCCCAAAGCTTTATAGGGACGGGACAATGGGACAGCAGGACAACAGTCGAAAAAACTCAAAAACAAAGACAAAAAGCCATGAGTAACTATTCGTTACAGAAATATAAAGGGACGGCAACACGCCATACCTGCCCCAACTGCGGGGACAAGCGGTCTTTCACATGCTATGTGGATGAAAGCGGTATGCCCCTGCATCCGTCTGTCGGCAGGTGCAACCATGAGAACTGCTTGATTGCAGGTATGTTATCTTGCTCCCAAAGAAGGGTATTTCCACGACCACCCCGAATGCCGTACTGCCAATGGTTTCTCTTTTGGCAGGCGAGGAGAGGTCAGGCGGAAGCCTGTGCAGATACCACAAGCAGCCATAGGCTACATACCGCCAAAGTATGTGGAGGTCATAAGCGATGCATAGCAATTTCTTCCGCTTCGTTTCATCGCTCCTTGATTCCTATATTTACGGCGGCAAGGCAAAGTGTTGAAGAGGGTTGCTGGAAGAGTACCGTCCTGGGGCGACCCGTGACGGGGCTGTCATCTTCTGGCAGATAGACCGCGCAAAAACAGAGTACGCACAGGCACGAGCTGGCAGAGGAATGGCAACTGTCCCAATGCCTGTTCGGGGAACACCTGCTGAACACTTATCCCGATAAGGTCGTGGTCTTGGTGGAATCCGGAAAAAAGTGCCGTTATCGGCTCTGCTATCTTCCCCGGCTATGTATGGCTGGCGACAGGCGGTAAGAGCCAGTTGGGAGAGGAAAAAAAGCGTGTGTGCCGACCGGGCGCACCGTGCCTCCTCTTTCCCGATGCGGACGGATATGCGGAATGGGGAAACAGCGTGCCGAGGTATGACCTATTACAAGGCGGTCGTATCCGACATCATTGAGAAAGAATGCCACCCCCGGAGCAGAAAAGCGGCACACATAGACATTGCCGACTGGATTGTCTTCCAGATACAGGAAAGCAAAATAAATTGTACAGCCGACCACTTGGTGGAAGCAGAAAGAAATCCTCCGGCGGATGATAGAGAAGAATCCGTCCTGCAAAAGCTGATAGACGACTTTCGACCTTGTACTGGTCGGTGCATCCCCAATCGGCAACGGTGATTAGAAAAACCTCCATAACGGAGAAGAGCGGAAGCCGTAGGCTGTGGAGGTAACAGACAATGGCTTGCCATTGATGCCAGCCCCACTAACTTCACGCTTCGCTTTCGTAGTTGTGGAGCTCTCTCCCGGGGATTAGGGCTTTGCCCTAATAACCTGGAGCGTTTCACCCTAGGGAACTGCGAGCAAGAAGTGACCTTCTTTTTGCAATCCTCGCTTATGGGGTGCAACCCCTAAGAACCCCATAGCAGGACATGAGCGAACAGCAAGCAAACAACACAGTCAATGGCAAATCCCAACACTAAAAAATGGCAACCAAATCAAGCAGCGCATATCAAGCCCTGCAACGTCAAATCAAGCGGGGCTCATAACCGGAGAACAGCCGAGTATATGCGTAATATCATTGAAGTCCCAAAATCTACATCGTTCTGAACTTTGACTGCCAAAACAGGCGATGCGGATAAATCCCGGCTGGCGACCCTGACCTACAAGTACACCATGACAATATCAAACGGATGGTCAAAGGAAAAGACAGGTCGTGCCATGCAGGAAAAGGAACGTGATCGCAAAGGCAAGAACGGAAAACCATCAAGGTGGCAGGGTGCTCGCCAATCCGTGAGGGCGTGTTGCTCATCCGATATCAAAGACGCTGGGGCATCACACCGCTCAAATCTTCCTGCACAAGGACGAGGGACGTGGCTAAGCGGACAACCCGAAGCCGGGGACAAGGAGAGTTTCAAAGGTTGGCGAAAGATGGTTCAAAACCGAACTATCATGCGCACATCGTTTTCGACTGGATGAACCACGATACAAGAGCCGCAAGCTCTAATGAGGATATGACCGAAGGCGCGGCATCCGACGATCTCGGTGATGGGCGTGATGGGCCGGTCAAAGGCTGTTACAGGAAAGGAGCATCTGGAGCGTAACGCTTTCATCATTGAAAAACAGAAAAAATGAAGCGTCTTGATACCACAAGGCAGTACTGGAACATCAGTTGAAATGGCCAACCAAAAGATGCAGGAGGCGGAAAAAAGGAACGGCAGGCAGAGGCTTGACAGGGCTATCGGCGAGAAACGCTCCAAGCTGAACAGGGAAAAAGGAAGCGAACTTCGAATGCCGCTACATCGGCTGGGCTACCGAAATCAAAGCACTTAAAAATGAAATAGAAGATTTGCGCAATGAGATTTCCACGCACGAGGAAACCATTGAGCGGTTACAGGATAAAAAATCCAAACCATACAGAGTGACCACCACCGGAAACTGATGAAACTGGAAAAGTAGACATCAATCAGAGTTGAGCCGCAAAAAGGCAAGAACATGCACAAGAGACCACAAGGCTTAAAAACCGGTTGCATGGCAAAGCCATATCATCGGATGTCTCAGTTTTCTGCTGCTCAAAACAAGCGACATCTTCCGCAAGGCTGTTCACTGTGTCGTCCGTTTTGCCCGTGATTATTACAAGCCCAGTTTTGATACGGAACAGGTATCGGACATCAAGAGTGCCCTTAAGCTGTTTGGGGGAGGACAGGCAATCCCATCGGGCGGCAGGTGACTTCCTGTATTTCACAGCCAAGCAAGCAAAGGGAACTTGATAGCCGGGAGCAAATCAAAGCCAGACGGGGGAAATTGACAATGTGGTGGAGGAAATTACGACCAACAGCAAAAGAAAGGATTTCGATGCCAGAGAAGACATCAATATCAAAAACAAGGAATAGGATTCTTGAAAAAAACAATATTCTATTCCTTATTCTAAATCACATAGTTGATTATTAGAATTTGTTCTCTTTATCGCACGTACCTATGTCCCTTTTATCGTCTTATTTGTCATTAGTTAATACAGATATTTGTAACGATACATTTTAAAGTCATCAAAAACAATCGTTTGGAAACCTAATTGTTTTGCTGTTTCAATATTGGCGAATTTATCATCAATGAACAACGTGTTTTCGGACACGACAATGCCATCGAACAGTTGAAAAAATTATATTTAGGGTAAAGCCAATGGGATTGTTTCCAGCCGACCAATTTGTCAAGCCATAGATACCATACCCTTCTCCTTTTTAAGTCGTTCAATAAATCCACGCTCGAGTGAACTCGCCTTTCAACATACCTCCCATTTATCTTTGAACATCCGTATGGGTTCCGTATACCTTAAAATAAGTACGGTAAAATATTTCGGGTTCCAGTCCAGTAGGAACGCCTCCGAAAATCGAAGATACAATGTTTTTCCAACCATTTCTTTAAAATTTACCATTCTTCACTGGTGAGCAATGGCGCTTTCATAATAGCCATTGGCAAAATGAGCCAAACCTTTCGAGATTACCCCTGCTTGCCGGATTTTCCATATCGAATATTCATGAGTTCAATAGGGTTTTATCCTCCAAAGACATAGGATGTGAATTTTGCCGGATTTGTATATTTATCCCCACATGTCAAGTTGAAATATTTAAGGTAAAAAGTCACGAGCAGTTCAATATCGTCCGCCCAGATTGCGATGTGTTCTATTCTCATGTATATTTGTTATTTTCCGTACTGTTTTTCTTTAGCCATTCCATCACGTAAATCCGGTAGATGCTTGATGGAGAAATTCTCAAGCAGCTTTGAACCCGTTACACCGTCCGGACAAGCTCCATAATCCCTACCATAACCGGATGATTGTCTTGCAACCAAGCGTTGCGCATCATCGTGTATTCTTTTTATCATCGAAAGAGTAGAAACTTCCACGGCATCCACCACCGGCGCAACTCGCTTTTTATCCAGACAAAAGGCACGGGCTTTTCCAACGGGATAATGCCCAGTCGCTCGTGCGGTGGGTCACAGTGCGATTATATTTTCCATCCACGAACTCGATACTCCGCTTTTATATAATTTTCTATGGTCACGCGCAACATCAACGGACTGGTCAAAACGTGTCTTGTAATCACCGGATATTTTACTTTCACCTCAAACTTCCGCCATGCAGAGTGTACAGAACGGGGCATCATCCACGGTAAAACCCATAGTGGAGATACGCCAGTAATCGGTTTGAGGGGTGACATTCATCGAAAAGCGAATTGTCTTCGATTTTCCATTGTTCCGGTTCATTGAACCACTGCATCTTTTTCCAATGATTGCGCCAAGCAACTAAAATGAGGCGGCAACCATCATTCCCACTTTAGTATAATATTTCCATATACTTTTTCATGGATAACCATTACTCTACCTTTGCAAGGTAAGGCGTTGATATATACTATACAATGATTATAAATAACCATTTTTATCGCCGATAAATGAATGCTATAGATATCTTGAAGAAAAGGAATTTCCTAAACAGATTTTGAAAAAGGGCAACCATGTAGAACAAGGGATAGATATATAAGGACATAGCTTGCAACTATGCACGATGGAAAACGCCATTGCTGTTTTGGCGATTTGCGCACCAATACAAGTTACATCTACTACGGCGGTTTTTCACAAACACTGGGAATAGACAAAAGCGGAAAAGAGAATAAAGTATCTTCCATTTTGGGAAGAAGAAGTTTTCAAACTAATTCACCCTGATGATTTGGCAGGCAAACACTTGCAAGAGCTATCTTTTTCCCATTTTATCAAGCGTCAACATAAGGAAACGTGCTGATTATTATTTAGCAAAGCAAACTACGTATGAAAAATGGAATGAACAGTTATATACCTGTGTTACACCGAATATTTTTATATCACCGTTCCACCTAATTGCACTTTTTATGGCTGGCTTTATGTCTTTATGAACCCTGCTTATTCGATATACCCGCCAAATGTGTTTGATAATAAATTCCATCAATGGGCAAATGATAGAATTAGACAAACAGAATGACACAAAATACTGTCCCGTCAGGGAAAACAGGTGTTAAGCTTCTCCCATAGACAGAGGTTTGACAAGTAAAGAAATAGCTGGAACACTTTCATCAGTACAAACACAGTCAGTCGCCTATTTTGTTTATATTTTTTACTTTAAACATTTAATCCATTTCCGAAAAATGGAAAATAGTTTTTAATAAACTTGATACCGTTTATAATAAACTATCCAAAAGTTTATTATAAACAGAAATCAAGTTTATTAATAGTGGAATAGCTGGTTGTAAAAATAGAAAACTGTATTATAGAATAGAGGAGCATCGAAAGTGCATTCGTTTACGAAGTAATATAAGATAACATTTTTCATTTCTTCCAAATATGCAAATAATTCAAGCCATCAACACAAAGGAGATAGTATCCCGTCAAAAATGAACGATAAGAAGAAACACCCTAAGCGGTGTTTCGCATCGCTACGCAGTAGGATTTTTACTACAATAACAAGCGATGAACAATATTTCTTAAATGAAAAAGCCGTGCCCTATCCGGGGCAAATATCTCCTTTCTTCTCTTTTTATTAAATAAACTTTTATTTTTTGTATGTCTAAAAAAATAATAATGAGATTATGAAATACTTAGATCAAGGCGGACTTGACTTTAAACGTGTGTTAATTTGAGCATCCCATTGTGATGAGCTTGCTTAACGCCTTGCTTCCCATTTCTGTCGGTCAGGAGATTACTGATATTGAATATCTTCCTGCCGAAATTGTGCTTCGGATAATCCATTGCGTAAAAACAGCATTGTGGACGTGCGTTGCAAAGGATAAATCGTTCGGATGCAGATGATCTGGTCTCTGGAATTCGTTTAGTAGCTGCTGAGATGCAGATAACTGCTTCAACCTGTGTATTCGCTCTCTAGTGAATCCAAATGTTTAATCTGAATTTACCGGTTTTAAGCGGCGTGTATTCTCAATGCTTCCAAAAGCATACGTACGCCAAATCAATTCGGGCGAGTAATATGAACTGCTTCAACCTGTGTATTCGCTCAATCTAGTGAACGAAATGTTTGAATCTGAATTACCGGTTTTCTATGCACTATTATCGTCTGGTTCATGAAGAGAGAATACCGATAAGAGTGATTGATGGCCTGCAGAATTTATTCGTAGAACTACCCAAGTTCAGCCCGCATACATATAGTGAAAAGAAGATGCAAGTGTTGTGGTTACGCTATCTGACCGAAATCAACATGTACTCGCGAAGTGCCCGAAGATTTGATAGATAATCCGGAAGTGAAAAAGCTATTAATGCATTGGAGGAATCAGCTTTTACCGATGCGCAACTGCTGGGATATGAAAATTTTTGGGACATTATCAGCGTGGAAAGACGTTGTATAACAAATTGCGGGAACGCAGAGGATTGAAAAAAGTATCGAGCAAAGCAGAAAGTTTGAAGTTGCTAAAAATGAAGTCGGACGGATTAGCGGTTGATTTCATATCCAAAACAGGATCACCCTGATGAAACCGAAGAGTTATAGGCGCAAAAGCAATGTTGCAAACTATTATGATTATCTGTCTCCGTAATGGTAATGGTGAAATTATGAAGAGATTCCTTTCCTACTGGAATATTCTAAGTTGTTAAAATCTTATAGATTGAACTGGGACCTCCCATGTGAATATAACATTAAGATAGATGAAAGCCAAAACAGGAGATTTTTATATCGTAACTTATAGATTATAAGTAAAATATCCAATTTTTTCTATTTTGAGACAGCCTCTTTTTGTATACTCTCTTAAAACTAATATTTCGGTTTTACATAGGAGATTCCCGTGTACTTATCTTTAGAATGCATATCCAAATCCTATATTCAAATAAATAGGATACATAGCAAACGAAATTGTAGTAAAGTCTTTCTTGAAAATATCGTTTAGTTTATGTTAGGTCAGCGTACACATTTAGGTGTTTATAGGCTTTCCACTCTCCGCCTAGCTGTAATCCCATTGAAATTTGCGTAGACTGCTAGAGAAATCATAAGTTGCTATATTATCACCCTCAAGAAATTAACGCGGCTACCAGTAGCATCCGGGGGCAGAGAATGGCCCTCGTAAACATGTCCAGAGAAATCACCATCCATCATATATGATAGATAAGGCCCAACCAATTTCCAGCGATCACTGATTTTGTAGTTGGCTAATATGGGTATTGTCAAAAGAGACATTTTGACTTTAGTCTTGACTCCTCCTGTCCAAAGTCCTTCTACTTTTCCGCCTATGTCGTTGAATATTTCCATACCATAGTTTTTCACTAGAGCCTCGGTAGTCATGTTTTTGTTAGCAAGACGTACTCCTAAACTAACTCCCCATTTCTTTTGACATCTATCCATTTTGTTACATTACCTCCAGAGTAATAGCAAGTCCGGGAGAATAGCTTTCGATGCTTCTGATTTATCCGGCTACGTTAGCACCCTTCACATAGTTTACGTATCCGTCAGCTTCTGTACCATATTCTTCGTGGATATTTTTCATGATACTTTTCAGTTTTTCGTCTACTTCTTCCAGGCTCCAGCTCAGTTTGATTGAGTTTTGAGTCATTTCTAGACCTGATACAGATACACCACCGGCGTTAGCTGCTTTACCCGGAGCATACAGAATTTTAGCGTCCTGGAATACTTTGATAGCTTCCGGAGTAGAAGGCATGTTTGCTCCCTCAGATACAGCGATACAACCGTTTGCTACCAGCTGACGGGCGTGGTCGCCGTTCAATTCGTTCTGAGTTGCAGAAGGCAGTGCGATATCGCATTTTTCACCCCAAGGCTTAGCTCCTTCTACATATTTGCAACCATATTTCTCTGCGTATTCGCGGATACGACCACGGTAGAGGTTCTTCAGTTCCATGATGTAGTCCAGCTTTTCGCGGTCGATACCTTCCGGATCGTAGATGTAACCGTCAGAGTCGGACATGTAACTACTTTACCACCCAGTTCGATTACTTTTTCGATTGTATATTGAGCTACGTTACCGGAACCGGAAACAAGACAAACTTTACCTTTCAGGTCAGTACCTTTGTTTTCAGCATTTCCATCAGGAAGTAGATGTTACCATAACCTGTAGCTTCCGGACGAATCAGTGAACCACCGAATTCGCGGCCTTTACCAGTAAATGTACCGGTAAATTCATGAGTCAGCTTTTTGTACATACCAAACATGAAACCTACTTCACGGCCACCTACACCGATATCACCTGCAGGTACATCGGTTTCGGGACCGATGTGACGCCACAGTTCCAGCATGAATGCCTGTACAAAGCGCATTACTTCAGCATTTGACTTTCCACGAGGAGAGAAGTCGGAACCACCTTTACCACCACCCATTGGCAGAGTAGTCAGTGAGTTTTTGAATGTTTGTTCAAAGGCAAGGAACTTCAAGATAGAAAGGTTTACAGATGCGTGGAAACGGATACCGCCTTTGTAAGGGCCGATCGCGTTGTTGTGCTGAACACGGTAACCCATGTTGGTCTGAATATTACCTTTATCATCCATCCAAGTCACGCGGAACTGATATACTCTATCAGGAATACACAAACGTTCGATCAAGTTTACTTTATCAAACTCCGGATGTTTGTTGTATTCTTCTTCAATAGTAGAAAACTTCTTCTACTGCCTGATGATACTCCGGTTCATTGGGAAATCTTCTTTTCAGATCGTCTAATACCTTTGCTGCATTCATAATCTTTTTTTCTTTATTGGTTGATTAAAAATTGTGCTAATTTGACAATAATATGTTTGACTTGTGCTTTGTTTGCATATGGGTACATCGGATTTTATTTTCGGTTGCAAAAAGTAAAGATAAAAATTGAACTGTGCAAACATTTTATAAAAAAAGTAAAGAAAAATGCGATAAAACATCAAAAATTGATATTTTTATCGCATTAAAAAATAGGAAAAAAAGATATTTATTTGTTCTTTTTGATCGACTTATATTACAGGAATAAATACTAATGCTGCCGAAATGACAAGCATTACTACAAGTGTCCCGTCAATTCGTTCGGCTTTTGTCAGAACTAAATAGCAAAGCGCCAACCAAAGCAGGCTTTGCAAACTATTTGTGATTTGGATAACGGACGTTCATTAATGTTTAACTCTCTTTTTTTTTGTCAACAATGGCATCGATCACGGCTACGGCTGTGATATTCACAATGTCACGGACAGAGCTTTCAATTCGGTGAAGTGAATTGGTTTGTTCAATCCCATCTGGATAGGGGCCGATGAATTCTGTATCCGGGTCCATGTTCTGCAACAGTTGATAGGTAGCATTGGCTGAACTCAGGTTAGGGAATACAAAGTGTTTACTTCTTTTCCTTTTAAGACGTGTGAAAGGATACTTCTCATCACGAAGGGCATTATTTCAAGGCGAATTTTACTTGCATTTCACCGTCAATAGCCAGTTCCGGATATTCATTGTGCATATGGTTCACTGCTTGTGCACTTTCACTGGGCTACCTTCGGTGTCGGAACCGAAGTTTGAATAAGACAGCATAGCCATTACCGGTTGAAGGTTGAAGACGAACTGTTTGTCCGGACAGTTTGGCAATGTCTATCAAGGTATCGGTGTCCGGATGACGGTTAATCAATGTATCGGCAATGAAATAAAAGTTCCTTCTTGGAAATTCAGAATATGCATGGTACCGAAGTGTTTGTAGCCCGGCTGGATACCGATTACTTCTTTGGCCACTTTGATCGTATTGCTATATCTTGTATAGAGACCGGTGATAATGCGTCTGCATCTCCTGTTTCCACCATCATCATACCGAAGTAGTTGCGTTCGAACATCTTGTCGTTGGCTTCTTCGTATGTAAAGCCTTCGCGGGCACGTTTTTCGGCTAAAATGCGTGAGCATAGCGTTCGCGGCGTTCCGACTCGTCCGGATGGCGCAGATTGACGATTTCAATGCCCTCCAGGCTCAGGTCGAGTTCTTTGGCCAGTTTGTCCGATTGCTTCTTCGTTACCTAATAAGAATCGGATGGCAGATACCTTCAGCTTTGGCTTCTACTGCTGCTTTCAGCATGTTCGGGTGAATACCTTCTGCAAATACAACACGCTGTGGATTGCGGCGGGCAGTTTCATACAACTGGCGGGTCAGCTTGGATTCGTAACCCATTAATTCGCGCAGATGTACACAGTATGCGTCCCAGTCCTTGATATCAGTTTACGGGCTACTCCTGATTTCCATCGCAGCTTTTTGCTACAGCGCAAGACACCTCTGTGATGAGGCGCGGGTCAACCGGTTTCGGGATGAAGTATTCAGGTCCGAAGGTCAGGTTGTTCACATGATAAGCTTCGTTCACTACGTCGGGTACAGGTTGTCTTTGCCAGGTCGGCAATGGCATGTACGGCGGCCAGCTTCATCTCTTCGTTGATGGCAGTGGCTCGAGTGTCAAGTGCACCGCGGAAGATATAGGGGAATCCAATCACATTGTTTATCTGGTTCGGATAGTCAGAACGTCCGGTTGACATCAATACGTCCGGGCGGGAAGCCATGGCATCTTCGTATGAAATTTCTGGAGTCGGATTGGCCAGAGCAAATACGATAGGATGAGAAGCCATGCTGCGTACCATATCTTGGCTCAGCACATTACCTTTCTGAAAGCCAAGGAATACATCGGCTCCCTTGATGGCTTCTGCCAGTGTATGGATGTCAGTACGGTCAGTAGCAAAGAATTTTTTCTGCTCGTTCAGGTCTCGGTACGCTCTTTAAATAACGCCTTTTTACTGTCGAGCATGACAATATTTTCGAAGCGTGCACCGAGGGCTACATATAATTTAGTACAAGATACGGCAGATGCACCGGCACCGTTGACTACGATTTTACCTCTTCAATTTTCTTTCCGGCTACTTCCAGTGCATTCAGCAATCCGGCACTGGAGATGATGGCTGTACCGTGCTGGTCGTCATGCATTACAGGAATGTCTAATTCCTCCTTCAGGCTCTGTTCTATTTCGAAGCACATTCGGGCGCCTTGATGTCTTCCAGATTGATACCTCCAAAGGTAGGAGCGATTGCTTTCACTGCCGCAATGAATTTCTCCGGTCTTTCTCGTCTACTTCGATGTCGAAAACGTCGATACCGGCATAGATTTTGAAAACAGCCCTTTACCTTCCATTACAGGTTTGCCCGCTTAATGCGCCTATATCGCCCAGTCCGGTACGGCTGTACCGTTAGAAATAACAGCTACAAATTTCCTTTAGGTATACTTGTATGCATCCTGCGGGTTCTTCTCAATTTCGAGACAAGGTTCTGCTACACCGGGGAATATGCGAGTGATAAGTCGGTTTGAGTACTATAAGGTTTGGTAGGCACTACCTCAATCTTGCCGGGTTTGCCCTGTGAGTGATAGAGCAAAGCGGCTTCTTTCGTTATTTTAGCCATGGTATATATGTAATTTGTTAATAAGTTATCAATTGGCTGCAAATGTAGGAATAAAAGTTAGAAATTGTTGCTGTTGATTGGTAATTTCTATTAATTTTATAGCAAAATGGCTGAATTTATGATATGAGATACATAGGATATGCATTTATATCCTATTCTTTTTAAAAGCTTAGATATTGATTTATTGAAATTTTAACAAGCGCTTTGGTTGTCGGCTTTAGTTAGTTTCGTTATTTTGAGTCCATATATGATTTAACCTTATTTGATGATGATTACCACCCAACAACTTCAATTATTGAAGGAAGGAAATAAAAAGCTTTTGAAGCGTTGTATCGTGCATACAATGCTCGCATTTAGTTTTGTCCTTTCTATGAGGCGATGCCGGGGTGGCAAGGATATGGATATCTTTCTCCAAATCTGGGAGAAACGGCTCAATATTGATTTGGAAGGTAATTTTGACGGTTATCTTTTTGATATCCCAAAATATGGTATACCATTACGTAAAGGCGCGAACTCCTGCTTCAAAATTATGTGGATAAACTATCCAATGAATCGGCTGACGAATCCGTAGAGATAGATGAAGAGTTGGATTATTTATTTTTAGAAAGAATATATCCTGAAACTTTTGGAAGAACTTTGCCTCCTGCCCGTCAAAGGTTTTTATGCTCTACTGGAAATCCGGGCTGAACTATCGTGAGATAGCTGAACAGTTGGATATATCCGAAAAAGACTGTTGCTACACAGGTTTCTTTGGATTTCCTGCGTGACAAACTGGGGACGATTGCCTTTTTGTTTCTCTCTTCCTACACCATATTTAATGCTTAATGTTTAATAAAAGTTAATATCTAACTTGTCTTTATTTTCTTGTAGTCCTTTTCTGTCTCTCAAGGCTAGTATATATAGAACAGGAAAATTATGGAGCAACACGATTACATAGTACTATTGGAAAAATTCTTCAAGAAGGAGGCCTCTTCTGAAGAAAAAGAAGGATACTCATTGAATGGATTCGCAAACCGGGGATTCGTGATGAGTTTAATTCGCTTTGCGAGCAGATGTGGAAAAAGAAGCAGCTGTCGAAATAGATAAGACAGTGGAAGAAGAAAAATGTGGAATCATCTGCAGCGGAATTTGGATGAACCAAAATTCTGTATCCGAAGAAGGCGTTGGCAACCTATTATATATATAAGATTGGCGTACTATATTATTACCGGTTTGTTTGGGGCTGGCCACTTATTTCGGAGTAGGACATATAAATAAGGTATCGCAGGATCCTTTCATGGTTGCAGTAGATTACGGGCAGAAAAGCGAACCTGACTTTACCTGATGGAACGAAAGTCTGGTTGAATTCGGCTACTCATCTTTCTTATGATGCGGGTATAACAAATCCGACCGAAAATTTATTTAGACGGAGAAGCCTATTTTGAGGTGGCAAAAAACAAAGACAAGCGCTTTATCGTCTGCTGCAATGATTTGGAGATAGAAGCGTTGGGAACAACCTTTGATGTGAAGGGATATGGCGACGATCTTTCCGTCACGACACTGCTGGCGGAAGGAAAGTGTCAGGGTTTCTAATAAAGCGAACGTACCCATTGTTGAAACCCGGTAGAAAAGGTAAGAGTATCATAAGAACAAGCAGACATTTACTAAATCGCCCATCTCGGATCTGCGTGAAATCGACTTTTGGCGGAACAATATGTTGATTTTAATTCAGCGTCTTTGGCAGAGATCGCGACTACGCTGGAGCGGATGTACGGGTGAAAGTCGTGTTTGACTCCGAGAAACTGAAGAACGTGCCGTTTTTCCGGAACCATCGGAACAGTAGTTGCATAATGTATTTTTACATTATAAGCCTTACTTATCCTTTAACCTATGAGTTAGAAGGAGATACGGTGAGAATAGGAAGTAGTATTAACTAAAAAAGGACAATTTATGGAAGACACCTCATAATAAAAAAAAAGAGGGTAGAATTATGTAGCAGCATAATTCCACCCCTGAAATCAAATACAGTTTTATACATGATAGTAAAAAAGAAATTTTTCCTTATGCGGATAAGGGAAAGGGAATCCTTTTTGCATCACGATTTTACAAAAGATAATAAAAGTCTAATTTTCAGACTTATATTTTAAAGAATTTAAAGCTAATTACTAATGAGAAAACAATTACATATCATATTCAGGCTTGTTATGTTCCAGTTGTATCTTGTTGTTTGTGTCTCAAGAGGCAAGTGCGCAGATCACTTTCTCTGTGAAGAATCAGACGATACGCCAGACGATACGAGTGATTGAAAAGAAGGCTGATTACAGCTTTTTATACGGATAAGCTTCCCGGATTAGGATCAAAAATTTCATTGACAGTGAGAAATGAAAGTATTGATGCGGTTTTAGAAAAAAAGTTTTCAAAGGGTCACCTATTAGTTATAAGATAGAATCGGGCAAGCAAGTAGTGCTTACCCTGAAAACCAGAACAAAACGCCTCCCAGAAAGGAGATAAAAAACAATAACCGGTGTTGTAGCCGATCGGAGGGAACCTTTGATTGGTGTTACCGTGAAGTGGAAGGAGAATATTGGGACCGCTACTGACATCGACGGACGTTTCTCTTTGAAGCTCCCCATAGGGGCAAAAATCAGTTTCTCCTATATCGGTTACGTTTCCCAGTCTCATACGGTCAATAAACAGAACATCTATAATGTGTCTTTGAGCGAAGATTCGCAAGTGCTGGAAGAAGTTGTCGTGGTGGGATACGGTTCTATGAAACGGAAAGATATTACGACGGCAGTATCTGTGGTTTCTACGGCAGATATTGAAGAGCGTCCGATCATGACAGCCGCACCAGCCATTCAGGGAAAGGCAGCCGGTATTCAGGTTGTGCAGCCGTCGGGTATGCCGGGTTCCGGAGTGACAATCCGGGTGAGAGGAGCCACTTCGGTACAGGCATCCAATGAACCGTTGTATGTGGTGGACGGTTTGCCGTCGGATGACATATCGAATATCAGTCCGAATGATATTGAAAGTATGCAAATCCTGAAAGATGCCTCATCGGCAGCTATTGACGGAGCACGTGCGGCAAACGGAGGTAGTGTTGATTACGACTAAAAGAGGAAAGATCGGTGCACCACAAGTGAAAATGAGTGCTTATGTGGGTTTCTCTAAATTAGGGAAAAAAATAGATGCGTTGAATACAGAACAATATATAGACTTGATGAAAGACTTGAAAGCAGTTTCGATGTTGCCCAAATATCCCCGAAAGTGAAACGCGCTTATGTGGACTGGACTGATTTATTCTTCGGTACGGGTGTCAATCAGAACTATCAGTTGTCTGTGGCAAATGGAACCGAGAAACTACAATATTTTGTATCCGGAGGTTATTCCGACGAACAGGGTATCGTGGAAAAGCACATTTCAATCGGTATAATTTCCGTGCAAATGGATGTGAGCAGACAAATGGCTAAAGATGGCACTCAATTTTGCATATTCGCATACAGGAGGACAATGGGTGAACGAAAGCCGCAGTTCTTTGCGTGCCGGTTCCATCTTGTCCGTAGTGAATACCTCCTCCGTTTATGCAGAAGTGGAACCGTATGATCCGGAACGAATCCTGATGAAATAACAGGCTTACGGCACGTATTCTGAATCCGCTGGCCGCCGTCGCCGCAGACAGTAACACGAATACAGACCATATTAATGGTTCGCTCGGCTTTACGGTTGATATATACAAAGGACTGAAATTCAAAACAACTTTTGGCATTGAACTGGACTAATGAACATTGGGACTATTATCTGGACCCGATTTCAACTTCGGGACGGACGCGGTACAAAAGGACGATGTGGAAGAGAGTTTCTCACGAAACTTCGAATGGCTGTTTGAAAAATTTAACGGTAACCTATGATTGTTCATTCAACAAACATAACCTTTCCATTTTTGGGAGGGGCTACCGCAACAGCGTGCACAATAATATAACGGTTCGTGGATGGCAGGTTTCGACCTTAAGTAGGAGTCTTATCCCCGATATTCATTCCATCAGTGCCGCCAATCAACTGGATAAGGACGCTTGCGGTTCTTCTGCTTCCGCATGGACGCTGGCCTCTTTTTCTGGGTCGATGTAGCCTACAATTACGACAGCCGTTATTTGCTGATTTAAGAATCTCCCGTGCAGATGGTTCTTCTCTCGCTTTACCCCGACATCGTTGGGGTACTCTCCTCTGTTTCAGGTTGAGAATCGCTAGCAAATTCATGCAACCTTTGTAAAGTTACATTGTCGACCTGAAACATGCGCCGGATGGGTACAGAATGGCAACTATGGTTTTGGAAACTACTGGCGTTGGCTTCCGCATGAGCGTCAGTAAACTGCCCGTTTCTGGGAAACTTATATCCGGACTTGCCATTAAACCCGGTCGGCAGCCAATAAAGAACTGGACCTGGGAAATGAAATCTGACTCGACCGACCATGTTTTGATTCCTGCTTATCCTCGGTTGATGCTACTACAAAAAGACCACCACTGATTACTATTGACAGCCAGCCTGCCGGAGAGAATGTGGTGCCGAGCAGTGTGACAAGAAACGACGGTGAGATGGTGAATAAAGGTATGGAGTTCACTTCTCTTCCCAGAATTTTAAAGGTAACTTTCAGTGGAATACCGATTTCAATATATCTTTCAACCGGAATAAACTGACGAAGCTCGGTTTGAATAAAGTTTATTATTATGCTGAAATGTACGAATCCAAAGGAGAAAAAGCCGTCATCCTGAAAGAAGGTCTTCCGTTAGGCACATTCTTTGGTTACATATCAGAAGGCGTTGATCCGGAAACCGGAGATATTATCTATCGTGACTTGAATGGTAACGGTTTTATCGATCCGGAAGATCGCACTACTTTGAAATGCCCACCCAAGAGTTCATTTACGGTTATGACGAATACATTTTCGTATGCCGTTTCGACCCTGTCTGTATTCTTGCAGGGAAGTCAGGGCATGGTGCAATGCATCGCGTATTGATATGGAAGGCATGACAGACTTTAAAACCAGTCGGTTCGTGTGTTGGATCGTTGGAAACGACCGGGTATGATTACCAATGTCCCCCGCGTTGGTAATACAGAGAATAATCATAACTCTCCCGTTTTTGTAGAAGACGGATCTTATTTGCGCTTGAAAACAGTCACTTTGTCCTATAATTTCCTAAGAAATGGTTGAATAAAGATACATCTGTCCAGATTGCAGGCTTACGTCACCGGACAGAATCTTTCACGTTGACAAAATACAAAGGGATACGATCCTGAAGTAAATGCTTTTGGCGGCGACTCCGTTGCTCAAGGAGTGGACTATGGTACTTATCCTCAATCAGGGCGGTAATTTTTGGTTTGAATATTGAATTTTAATAGGTGCGAAATGAAAAACATAATAAAGTTAGCGTATGTCGTACTCTGCGTACATTAGTCGTTTCATGCAGTAGTTTCCTAGATGAGAAACCGCAATCGGATTTTTATGCAGGAAGGGTACCGGAACGGAAGATCAGGAGTCTAAATACGAGTCTGGCAGATGCGCAGAGCCGAGTTGCAGAGGGTGCGTATGAGCTTTTAAAGCAGATATATTCCAGTCGGGAAAATTACACCA
>VOFI01001845.1_pt1 | contig 25727 bp, 36 predicted proteins | sample 5384131 | NCBI WGS metagenome assembly VOFI01 (sample SAMN12384728, study PRJNA508395) | human gut metagenome | isolation source: healthy gut H | host: Homo sapiens | reverse complement strand
TGGTGTACTTGCCGTGGTTTGATACACAAATGCCTTCGGTGAAAATTTGTTATTTGCGAAGTAGAGGCATAAGCCCTACTGGTCTTAGCCTCTAAATTGGAGTGCATACACTCGCGGAACATCTTGAAGGTGTTCACCATGGGGGCGGCACACGGCTTGACCGCCTGATGCGTTAAAGCCGCCCGGCATGGCCTGCCGGGTGCTTGGGCCATGCCCAAAGAAATTAGATGGGTTGTCCCAGTATGCACCAACTTCTTTCGGGTGAGGGTCACATCAACTATATTTCGTGACCCTCGAAAGAGGTATACTATGAACAAGTATAAAAAATCGCTGTTCATGCAGATAGTCCCAGCAACTCGTCGAACCCCCGAAGTTCTCACCGTACTGCAAGTTCTGCGCAAATGGCGCAACCCTTTATTTCGGTTGGCGTTTAGAGCACTTGAAGTGCTGCTGGTGATTTTACAAATCATCCAGTGCTTCTGTGAGATGTTTAAGAAGTAAGGCGAGGTGGTGCAGCAAACGGGAAGCCCGGTCCAATTTTTGTTTATTAGGCCAAACGGCTTGTATTATAAATCAGAATGGAGTAGCTGGAGGTGACAAGCATGATCGGAGATGTACTGAAACGTGTGCGCATTATTTATGGATATAAGGCCAGTGAAATGAGTTCGGAACTTGGCATCTCCGCAGTAGTTATCTTTCAGAAATTGAAAATAACAAAAAAGCAAACCATCTTTTGACTTCTCCAAAAATATGCGGATATTTACAGTATCCGATTGTCCTCCCTTTGATATTACTTTCTGAAATATGGATGAAGCAGAAAAGTCCGGCAAAGGAACTGCTTTTATCAGAAATATACGGCACACCTGATACAAAATATGTCTGCGGCAACAGGTGATCCAGATGAAGAATAAAGTACCAATCAAAAATATGACATAACTCAATGCGCTCTTTTTATAAATGCCGGACAAAAAGGCGTCTTGAGTATCTTCTGTGTCTTGACCTTGGTGGTCTCAAACGATTGATAGCATCATCGGTATCACAAATTTGAAATAGATAAAAAAGCACTTTGAGGAAAAAAGAGAAAGAACTGCCCCCTGATAAGAAGACACTTAAAGCCATCCAGCGCAGAATCCTTTATCTCTTTATCTGCTTCAAACGGAGTCATCCGCCTGGAATGGCTCATTTCTGGAGAAAAGCAGAAGTGCTATATAGACAACGGAAAGCGCATTTGAACGGGAAATATGTTCTGACTATTGATATTAAGAAATTCTATGACAACTGTACACGAGAACCTGTATACCAGTTTTTCGTGCAGAAACTAAAACTTCCCCTGATGTGGCTGAGATCCTGACGAACATTATAACATACAGTGGTGGCATTCCAACCGGGTGTCCAACAAGTCAGCTTATGGCATTCTATGCTTACTCCGATATGTTTTCAGAAATCTCTTGATTTAGCAAAACAATGCGGTTGCAAATTCACTTTGTATGTGGATGACATGACTTTTTCCAGTACAGAACCTTTTTTTCCCGATCAGTTGCGTCAAATGATTGATCATGTATTGAGAAAGTATGGCCACAAGCCTAAATACCGCAAAGTAAAGTATTATGGTCCTTCTGACTATAAGCCTATTACAGGAACAGTTGTCACCCCAAACAGTCTCTTTGTCGTACCTAACGGGCTTCAAAAACCATATATGATGCGTTTCAGGCGGTAAAACCTCTCATTGGTACCGAAACCTGTTCAGAAGAAGATGCAAAGCAAATTCTCTCGTTAAAGGGCAGTTACAAGCAGCCCGTAATATAGAAGAAGGAAAATTCCTGAGATTGGACGGCTGACGAGCCAGGTCAAGACGCCGGATATCAAAGCCACCTTAAGTCAAAAACGTCATACCCACAAGTTTACCCAGAAATCATTATATTAGATTTATCTTCTTTTTACATATAGCGCTCAAACATTTCCCGTCGAATATGGTAGAATACAAGGCTGCATTCTGCTATGCCAGATAGGTAGTATGGCAGTTCCTTTGCAACGATCCGTTTTCAACGCAAATAATTCCAGGAGGAGCCCTTCCATGAGCCGAAAAAAGTAAATCCCAACAGAGTCCCCGATCGGTCCTGGGGACTATGATCTTGAGCAAATTAAAGATCAGGCCACCAGCAGCATAGTCCTACAGGAATGGGCGGTTATCCTGGCGACGCTGTCTAATTTAGAGGGGATGTCTACGGAAAAGCTACTGGATTTCTGGCGGAAGATGGATCAGGTGTCCACCCGCCGTCTTATGGAACACAAGCCGAAGTGGTGGAAGGTGAAGTCTGTACCTATATGACATTGATTTCATCCATTTCCTATGATAAGGACTTCGTTGATTTACTCGCTCAACATTGTAATAGGGGGTAGCTTGACCCTATACACCTGCTCGATGTGGTACTGGGATGCGCTGCTCTGAGATTCTTTGCCGTTGGAGGGCGCGGCTTTGCCACACCATCCTCTTCGCTCCTCTACAAAAATCCCGCCTTTGTAGGCAAATGTTTGCCTACAAAGGCGGGAAAGAAAAGCTTCGATGCACTAATTTTATACCTTTATGTCGATCCGTGAGTTGGTGTAGGCCGGGGCCCCGCTCCGGATGCTTCCAGATAGCGTCCTCGGGCGCTGGAGATTACCGAGAGAAAAATGCTGCCAACTGTTGGCGTAACTGTGGTACCCAGATTTCTGCGTCTGAGTACCGCCGTACCGGTCGGAGACTTGACGAAAGGTGCAGAAACGCTCGCAATAGGTTTCCTTTGAAGTCCCCAGTGAAACCGTTTGGCAGGCCCCAGCAGTTTCTCCAGCAGCCCGCAAATCACCCAAAGTAATGGTGCTGTCCTGGATCGTTCCGGCGGTCCAGCGTTACTGGGAGTCCATGTACGCACCATGATTCAAAAAGCCAGCGGTCCTTTAGGGTCCGGGTGCTCGGTTTATGTGCTCACAGGTCAGTCTTTAACACCAGCCACCGCCTGAATTTCAAAGAGAAATTTAGGGGCGGTAAAGGTCACTTCCATGACGCTGCGGGTGGTGGGGACATCTGCGCTCAGAAAGTACTCATCAAAAATCTGGTTCATCAGGGCAAAATCCTCCCGATGGGCCAGGAAGCAGTCACAGTGCAGGACCATGTCCATACCGGAACCGCCGCCTTCCAGCGTATTTTTCAAGCTCTCAAAACAGCCGCGAATCTGTTCTTCCGGTGTGGTGGGCATGGTGCCGTCGGGCCGGGCAGCGGAATGGGCTGTGGTGAAAATGAGGTCACCGTAGCGAATCGCCCGGGACCACTTGGTTTTCAGGGAGTCGCCGTTGGGGATGACCTGAATTTTTTGGGTGCCATAAATCGTTACCTCCTTAAATCATTGCAGCATTGTGTCAAATACGAACGGTTACCAGTCGGCTCCGGCCTGTTTCCGATTTGCACAATAGGACCAGAGCCCGCCGGCGGTGATGAGGGCAGCGCCCACGATGGTGGACAGGGATAGGGATTCATCCAGCAGGACATATCCCAAGATTGCGGAAAAGATGATGCCGGAGTAATCATAGATACTCACTTCCGCCACTGGGGCCTTTTTGATAGGCATAGGTCAGGCCGATCTGGCCGCCGGCACCGAAGATGCCGATGAGAATCAGCATCATGAGATCCCGGGGGGTGGGGACCACAAAACTGGGAATCATCAAAAGACCGGCGGCAATGGTACTGAACAGGGAGAAGTGGAAGATCACGGTCATGGGATTCACCTGGCCGCGGCAAAAGGCGATCATGGTATAGGGCAAGGCCGCTGCTGACCGCAGTCAAAAGGGCCAGTACCAGAGGCAGTGTGTTGGAGTCAAAGGAGGGGCGCATGGCCGCGACGGCTCCGGCAAGGCACAGTAAAATGACCGGGATCTGCACTTTGGAGATCCGCTCCCGCAGGATCAGCAAGGCAAACAGGCTCACCCAGACGGGAGAGGTGCGGTTGAGCACGGCAATATCGGCCTGACGGGCGCCGGCTGTGGCATAAAAGAGCATGACCACGCCGATGAAACCGAAAAACGACCGGGCCAGTAGGGCTGGCTGGTATTTTCGACCGCCCAGCAGCGGCAGGTGACTGCGCTGCAGCAGGACAAAGGAGATTGCCATGCTAATGAGGTTGCGGCAAAAGACCTGTTCCATGGTGCCGATATTGGTGGCGGAGAGTTTGACCACCGCCTGCATCAGGGAAAAGGATAGGGCGGAGAGCAGCATCAGCACCACTGCCTGATTTCGCTCATTCATAATCTGTTGACCGGTGAGACGGCCACTCCTCTCAATAGCAGTTATGTCCCAATTTCCTCAAGGGCTTGCGGGGTTTTCTGGGCTGGGTGCCGTCATGGTAGCCCAGGGGCATCATGGTGATAACCCGTACCTGCGGGGAATTTTCAGGACGTCTTTTACCGCCTGGGCATCAAAGGCGCCCAGCCAGCACGTCCCCAGGCCCAGCGCACAGGCTTGGAGCATCATATAGGCGCCGCACAGAGCCATGTCGATGGGGGCGCTGCACTCGCCGCAGGGCATGACAAAGTCTGTTTCCTCCGTGGCGCACAGGACCAGTACCACAGGTGCCTCTTCAATCATGGGCTGGGCACCGGCTTTTTCCCGCAGCAGATGCTTGACGGCGGGATCATCCACCACAATGAAGCGGCGGTATTGGTGGTTGAACGCAGACGGCGCCAGCCGTCCGGCTTCCAAAACCTGTTCAAGCTTTTCCGGTTCCACCGGGGTAGGCAAATAGGATTTCACGCTTTGGCGCTGGAGCAGCGCCTCCATAACCTCCATACAAATACCTCCTGATTTCGGCAGGCCCTGTCCTGCGGACAGGGCCTGTCAATCCGGGCTGTCAGGCCTGATAGTCCTCGATGAGCGTTGCCCCCTTCAAAATGGAGCCCACGCACCGCTGATAGATGGACAGCCAGCCCGTCTTGGGTTCCAGACGGAGCTCGGCCTCGGCCATGCGGCGCTGGAGCTCCTCGTCGGAAAGCTCAATGGTCAACTCCCGCTTTTCAATGTCGTAGTGGACCCAGTCGCCGTCCCGGACGGCGCACAGCGGGCCGCGCAGGGCGGCCTCGGGGGAGGCGTAGCCAAAGCACGCGCCGGATGCCGCGCCGGAGAGCCGTCCGTCGGTGACGGTGGCGACGTCATCTTTGAGGTGGCTGCCCTTGAGGGCGGTGGTGAAGGCATACGAAGTATGCGGACCGGCCTTGACGCCCTGATAGAGGATAAAGACCACATTGCCGGCTTCGATGCGGCCGTCCCGCAAAGCAGCAATGGCTTCATCCTGATCGTAAAAGACCTTGGCGGTGCCCCGGAACTTGTGGAGCTTGGCAGGAACTGCGGACTGCTTGATAAATGCGCCCTGGGGTACAAGATTACCCTTGCACAAAATGAGGCCGCCGTCGCTGTCCAGGGGCTGGGCCAGAGAGTGAATGACGTTGGGATTGCGGTTGACGCAGCCCTGAATGTTTTCACCCAGAGTTTTACCAGTGACGGTCATACCTGTCAGGTCCAGCTTGCTGGTCAGCTCGTTGAGAAGGGCCCCCAAGCCGCCGGCAGCCTCAAAGTCCGCCATACAGCATTTGCCGTTGGGACGGATGCCGATCAGAAGCGGCACCTCGCAGCTGGCTTCGGCGTAGATGCTGCTGCAGTCCATGTCCAGGCAAGCTTCTGTGGCCACAGCCGGAATGTGGATGATGGTGTTGGAGGAGCCGCCGATAGCCATACAGACCCGGATGGCGTTAGTAATGGCGGATTCCGTGATGATATCCCGGGGACAGATGTTCTTCTCCCACAGCTCCATCACCTTCCGTCCAGCTTCCCGGCTGAGGTTGATGAGCTCGCCGGACACGGCGGCCATGGTGGCGTTGCCGGGCAGGGACATGCCGATGGTCTCCGTCAGCAGGCTCATGGTGTTGGCAGTACCCATCATGCCGCAGGCGCCACTGCATGGCGCGCAGGTGTGAATCAGCTCCTCGAATTTTTCCGGCGTCATTTTGCCTTCCTTCACCTTAGAGATGCTGGCACCAATGTCGATGAAGTCCACATAATCTCCGTCCATGACGGGGGTTTTCATGTAGCCGCCGGTGACGATGACGGTGGGAATATTCACCCGACCTGCGGCCATCAACATGGCGGGAACCACCTTGTCGCAGGTGCCGATGAGAACCATGGCGTCCAGGTGATGTGCCTTGGCATTGAGTTCAATCTCATTGACCAGTAGGTCCCGGGAGGGCAACACGTAATCGCCGCCGCCCACGCAGTCGCACAGGTTGACGCCATAAAACAGGAACGGAAGTCCGCCGCACTCGATGATGCCCTCCCGGACGGCGTCGGCCAGATGGCGCTGGTGAATATGACCAGGGTTGATCTCGTTCCAGGTGTTCATAATGCCCACCCGGGGTTTTTCAATGTCAGCGTCGTTATAGCCCAGGCCATAGAAGAACGCGCGGGTTCCCTGCCAGTCCAGAGTCATGCGATCATCCAGGTCACTGTTGATTTTTCTCTTGATGTCACTCATAAAGCATCTTCATCCTTTCTTTATGAAACGGCGGTCTGTTCCAGTTTTTTTGCGCGGCATTCCGATATGACCAGAAAGGCCAGTACCGCTACGCCGATGATGTCTGTGATATGCTCCGGAATGATGCAGCAAATTCCACCTGCTAAGGCAAGAATCCGCTTCCACTTGATTAGGGGACGGACCACCCAGCCCTCCATACCGGCGGCCACCAGGAAGCAGCCGATGATGCTGGTGAAAATGCAGATGACGGAATTGACGGTGCTGCCACCGTTGAACAGCATACCCGGCTCATAGACGAACACAAATGGAATCAGAAAGGCGGGGATGGCCATCTTGAAGGCGGCCCAGCCGGTGGAAGAGGGATTGCTGCCCGCGATTGCCGCCGCGGCATAGGAGGGAACAGCCACGGGAGGCGTGATACAGGCGATGATGCCGAAGTAGAAGCAGAAGAAGTGGGCGGTGAGGGCTGGAATCCCTAACTCCATCAGCACGGGGGCGGTGACAGTAGCCTGCACAATATATACGGCTACTGTAGGCATACCCATGCCCATAATGATGGACATAATCATGACCAAAATTAGGGTCAAGAACAGATTTCCCTGAGAGATGTCCAGAATATAGTTGCCCAGAACGTTGCCCACGCCGGTCAGGGTGGTCACACCAATGATCATGCCCACACAGGCGCAGGAGACGCCGAAGGAAACGGTTTTCTTGCCGCCGTCCACAAAAGCGGCGGCAATCTGCTTCCAGGACATGCGGGTTTCCTTTTTCAGTGGGGAGACCAGCAGCACCAGAATGATGCCGACCAGGGCGGCGAAGGAGATGGTGTACTGGCGGATAATGAGATAGATTACTGCGGCAAAGGGGATCAGCAGATGGCCCCGGCTCTTCATGGCGGCCCGGACGCTGGGCAGCTGCTCCTTGGGCATGCCGTTGAGTCCCAGTTTCTTGCTCCGCAGATGCACGGTGACGAAAACGCTCATGTAATACAAGAAGCCCGGCACCAGACCTGCGAGCATAATTTCCGAGTAAGGAACGCCGATGTACTCAGCCATGATAAAGCAGGCGGCGCCCATGACGGGGGGAATCAGCTGTCCGCCGGTGGAGGCGCAGGCTTCCACAGCACCGGCAAACTCTGGGGGATAACCGCACTTTTTCATCAAGGGAATGGTAAAGGTGCCGGTGCCCACCACGTTGGCGGCGGCAGCGCCGGAGATGGTGCCGAACGCGGCACTGGAGATAACGGCCACCTTGGCCGGGCCGCCGGTGGAGCGTCCCGTCAGGCCCAGGGCGACATCCTGAATGAAATCACCCATGCCGCATCCTTGCAGCAGAGAGCTGAAGAGGACGAACAGCGACACGTATGTAGCGGCAGTGCCCAGGGGGCTTCCAAAGATGCCCTCGGGAATCATGAACATGTGATCGGCCATGCGGGTAAGACCGCCGGCCTTGGTTTGGAACATGCCCGGCATGACATTGCCGAAGTAGGCATAGACCAGGAAAATGAGGGTAATCAGGGACAGCGCGGGACTGACTAGACGCCGGGTTCCCTCCAGGATCAGCACGGCCAGAATCACAAATACGAACTGATCGGTGGAATTGGAAATACCGAAGCGAAGCAAAATATCTTCGTAGTTGACAAACGCATACAAACAGCAGCCAAAGGAGGCGGCGGCAAACAGATAGTCATACCATGCCACGCCCTTTTTGCTGTGCTTGCTGAACGCGGATAGACCAAAAACAAAATCACCATGGCACACAGCAGGTACAGCGACCGCTGCTGCATGGCCGGCAGCTGGCCGAACGCCGCTGTGTAGACTAGAAACAGGGAAATGAACAGGGAAAATACGTTGACCACGCGGGCAACCCATTTGGTCAGTTGGCGCTCGTTATCCTCCGGGAGTATTCCCGCAGGATTTCATCTGCCCGCTCTGCACTGAGGGGTTCTGTGCTGGCGGCGCCGGAAGCGCCGCTTTTAGCTTCCGCCGGTTTCTTTGAAAACAGCTTCAATCCTCCTTCCGTTGTGGAGGGTGCCGGTCCGCCTGATCCTCCGGGGCCGGCACCCGCAGCCCCTTACAGGACGCCCTGCTCCTGATAATACTTCAGGGCACCGGGATGGATGGGCATGCCCTCGATGTCCTTCACCGCGTCGATGGTCAGATCCGCCACGGCGGCATGGAGGGTGTTGAGGCGCTCAATGTTTTCCCACATGTATTTGGTCATCTCATAAATCAGCTCTTCGCCCAGATCCGCGCGGCAGCACAGATAGGTGCCGGTTGCGAAGGTGGGCAGTTCTTCAGTCTGATTCTTATAAGTATCGGCAGGGATCACAGCGGGATAATAGGAAGGATAGGAGTGATCGCCGGGATCACACATGGCGTCGATGGTATCTTGCTCCAGGGGGATCAGATACGCCTTGTCGGCGTTGGTCAGCTCCACAAAGGTGGAGAAGGGAAGCTGGGTCAGAGCGATGGCGCCGTCAGCGTGGCCGTCCTTCATGGTCTCGGCGCCTTCGGTGCTGCCCAGATACAGCGGCTCGAAGTCCTCAAACGTCATGCCCATGGCGGCGTACAGAGCCTCGAAATGGCCAGATCGCCGGAACCGGGGCCGCCGACAATGAGCTTCTTGCCCTTGAGATCGGCTTCCGAGTGGATATCCTTAGATACAAACTGCTGGAAAATGGCGCCGTACAGAGGTGCAATAATCACCAGGTTATCGTCCGGGCCCGTTTCGGCAAATGAGTCTGTGCCGTCCACGGCCTGCACAAACACGCTCTGGCCTATGATGCCGAAGTCTGTGGTGCCGTTTTCCATAAAAATGACATTCTGGACGCCGCCGGTAGTTGCGGTGGAGGAGAATTGTCCGAAACGTTCCGAGTCGTTAAAGAACTGAACAAAGAGGTTGCCCATTGCGTTGAAGGTGCCGCCGGTGGAGCCGCCGCCGATGGCATAAAGGGCACCGGCATCGATTCCGCTGGTTTCTTCCGTCTGCTGAGTATCATCCGCAGGATCTTTGCCAGAGGGGGGATCCTGAGCGGGGCTGCCGCCGCAGGCTGCTAGAAGAGAGGGTCGTGGCCATGGCCAGAAGCAGGGATAAGATCTTCTTCATGTCGTCAACCTCCATTTTTTCGTTCCTCTTGGTATTTTCACTCAGCAGGATCCGTTGACACTGCTGGAATGAACACGGTTAGCGGATCAGTGCCTGAATTTGTTCCGGTGTTTTCCCGGATAATCCCAATTTTTCTGCAGTCCGCCCCTGTGCGCGGAAATCCCGGCCGCAGACAACGGAGCCGATTTCGATGAACGCATTCATGATCGGCGTTTCCACGCCCAGCTCCGCGCCGATGGAGGCCAGCGGTACAATGCCGCAGAGCAGATCTTCAATGATGAAGCGGTGCTCCAGATTCATGGGACTCTTGAGGCCCCGGTAGGCTGCGTTGTGCTGAAGCAAGTCGTAAAGATCCGTTTGCTCCAGACCGTAGGTTTTCTGCAGGGAGGCAACCAGGGAGGGCACTTCCAGTCCCAGTGCCCGGCACACGGCCAGCCGCTCACAGTCGCAGGCGCTGACCAGACGGGCAATGCTGGGGGTGATGCCGTCTATGTAGTAGTCATAGTCCTGGGCACGGTCCATACGGTTGAGATTCATCAGACTGGGAATGGGGTGAAGCATGGCGCCGCCGCCCTCAAAGCCCGTTTCCAAAATACTGTCCACGGGATGAAGAGAGGGAAAAATCGGTCCCAAAACTTCCATCAGACGGGGCGTATCTGATGCGGGAAGCGCGGCCACAGTCACATGCTGCTTGATGCCGGATTGGAAAATCTCTCCCTTCCTGCACCATACGGCAGGCAAACATCAAGTCTCCGGTTTCAGCAATGATCACGCGGGCGGAACAGGCAAAGCTCCTCCAGAAGAATATGCCGGACCTCCAGTGCGCCGCCCACATGCCCAGGGTTAAGCAGGCTGATTTGTCCATCCCGCAGATATGGCGCACACTGACGAGCAATGGTGCTGTGGGCATCAGTGGTAGTGACCACCAGAATGATGTCTGCACCATCCAGCGCCTGCGGCAGAGAATCGGTAATTTGCTCTGGTGTTCCCTGACAGGTCCATTTTTCCGGTCGCACGGATTGTCTTGAGAGTTTGCAACTGCTGAATCCGTGTAGGGGTTGTGGTCGTACAGGCGAACGGGGTAGCCCTTTTTCCGTAAGAAATGCCGCCATGGTTTGACCGCCAGCGCCCGCACCCAGCACGGCGAAACGGAGCTTCTTCATAGAAAAGCCTCCTTTTTTTTTTAAACATTGTCCTTATATGCGAATCAGTTCGTATATAAGTTCGTATTTTCATTATATATATATATATATATGTCAACTAAGTTCGAGTAACTTTATCGAAAATGGCAAAAATTGCTTGCCGTTTTAGACACTTTGTGTTATCATAAGGTCAGCAATTTCTCATTTTCAGCGAGGAGGGGGGGATTTTATGGCGCAAACGCCACATCGTTCCACATCGCGTGTGCTGGACATTTTCGACCTGCTTTCCACCACCATGGAGGGATTTACCCTCACAGAAATTGCTCAGGCGCTTCAATCACCCAAAAGCAGCATCCTGCCAATTTTGCAGACCATGGCTTCGCGGAACTATATCGATCTGGATTACCGGACCAATCGTTATACGATCGGTATCAATTTGTTTTGTGCCGGCTCGATATATCATAATAAAATTTCCATCAACAGATTTATTGACCTGGAGATGCAGCAGCTGACCCGCCGTACGGATGAAGCATGTTGCCTGGGGACGCTGGAGGGAGATCATGTGCTCTTCCTCCACAGAACCGATGCGCCAGACGCCATCAGCTGCCACAAATCACCGGGACAAACGGAGCTGGCCTGCTTGGGCGCGGTGGGAAAGTGTCTGCTTTGCGACTACAAGCTCGATGAACTGACAGAGCTGTTCTTTAAAGACGGTGGTCGCTTGCCGCCCCAGCTCAACCTCTATCGGGCGCATATTCAAATGGAAGAGACCCGCATCACAAACCTAGCCTATGAATATGGTGAAGTAGAGCCAGGGATCAATGTGTAGCATCTCCCATTCGGGTGCAGGATCGGGTGGTGGCCGCGCTGGGGGTGATTCTGCCGTCGTTCCGGGTGAATCAGAGAAGGCGATGACGGCGGCGAAAGCCTTACCGGTGTCGATACAGAAGATCGAAAACATTCTCTCCACGACGGATGAAAGCTTGGATGAAGTGTTTTCCCTGAATGGATTTAAAGAATCTTTGAGAAAGAGAAACACCCCGCATGTCAATGTCATTATGTTAAGAACCGGGGCGAATACCCCGGTTCTTAATTTTCGCTTTTTAGACGTTTTCCACAAAATTCATATAAATAAGTTACTGCTTTTTCCGCCCTTCTATCAGAAAACGTAACTTTGACATTGTAGCGTATTTTTTTTTACATATATAAGCTAATCCAGGGCTTCTGCCTCCTCATTCGTGTTAGCATCAACATGTCTGATTTAGTAGGTGATATTTTTGAACAAACTGAGGCTTCGGGATTTAAGAGAAGACCATGATATGACCCTACAGGATGTTGCCAAGGTCCTGGGGACTACGCTTCAGTATTACCAGAAGTATGAAAGCAGAGTACGTCCGATCCCTGTTGAACGGCTAGAGATCTCGCTGACTTCTATTGCACATCCACAGATTATATCCTCGGGCGAACGCTAGTTCGAAAACCATATCCAAAGAAATAGGCTCTGAAACAACGATCCTAAAGCAAGGGCGGTGCTACATTGCACCGCCCTTGCTTTAGGTATTAGTAAAACACGGCTTATCCTAACAGAGTTGCCGCTCTATCGCTTCGCCTCCACAAACCATTTCCCCTTCTCCATCCACAGATATGTCTCACGTCCCTTGATCCGGCAGGTGTACCGGTCCCCCACGCCGCCGACACGCTCACAGGCCCGGCGTTTTACGTCCAGGACAGCATCCACCTCGTATCTGTGTCCCTCGTCAAATTCAATCACAAGGGGACGCATCCTCCCGCTGGTGTCGAACCGGACCACCACCGGAACATATCGCTTTTCCCGTTTATCCTCCATGTCACCCTCCAAAATAGCCCACCGGGTGGACGGTATGATCGTCATAGGGATTGATCCTGCCCAGCAGCGGGTCCATGCACACCATAGCCCTGCGAACGCTCATGTAGCCGTACCGCTCCGCAGCCAATCCACCGCCCTGTCGATCCGCTCCCACTTGTCCCGCCGCTGGTCGTCGGCATACAACGAGAGCTGCTGCTCCGCGGCCTCCACCAGGTCGGCGCCCCGGATGCCGATGCTCCGCACTGGTCTGGCCCAGTCATAGCTCCGCCGGAACAGGGACATCCCAACCTCCGCCAGCTCTTGGCTGGAGCAGGACGGACGGGGGCAGCTTTTTCTGTCGGCTGTAGGAGTGTAACTCCGTATCCCGAACAGAGATCTCCACCACCGTGCATCGGGAGGCCAGCTCCCGCATCCGGGTACAGACGCTCTCTGCCAGCAACAGCAGCATCAGCTGAACATCGGCCTCGCTCACGAGATCCCGGGGCGCGGTGACGCTGTTGCCAACGGATTTGATGTCGGGGATGTGGTCACTGCGCTGGACCGGCGACACATCCGGCCATTGGCGAACATATGAAGGATGCCCCCATTTTCCCCAGCTGACGCTCCAGAAACTCCACCGGGCACTCCGCCAGGTGTCCGATGGTGCAGATCCCCCCCACGGCCTGGAGCTTCCGGCTGGTGGCCGGGCCGATGTACAGCAGGTCCTCCACCGGCAAAGGATAGACGACCTCCTTGTAGTTGTCTGCCTCAATTCGGGTGATGGCATCCGGCTTCCGGTAGTCGCTGCCCAGTTTGGCCGTCACCTTATTGTTGGCCACCCCGATGCTGGCCGTGATGCCCAGTTCCTTCTTGATGCGGCCGCTGATCTCCTGGGCGATGGCCATGGGGGAGCCGTACAGGCCCGCGCTCCCCGTCACATCCAGCCAGTTCTCATCCAGGCCAAACGGCTCCACCTGGTCGGTGTAGTCCTCGTAGATCTCTCTGGCATAGCGGCTGATGCGGATGTATTCCGCCATATCCGGCGGCAGGATCACCAGATCCGGGCAGACCTGTCTGGCCTGCCAGATGGCCATGCCGGTTTTGACCCCCCTTGGCTTTGCCACATAGTTGGCAGTCAGGACAATCCCGTGCCGCTCCTCCTGGCTGCCGCAGACAGCGACAGGCTTTCCCCGGAGTTCCGGATGCCGCTGGACTTCCACAGATGCGTAAAAGGCGTTCATATCGCAATGCAGAATATGGCGCATTTTTACACCCTCCACGCAGAAATTGTCCCTCCTGTCTTTATTTTAGAGTAGAACAAACGTTCTAATCAGTCAAGAGGAAATTTCTTCCAGAGCGTGAATGATGCCTGGCAGACACATCAATTTGTGATATACTAACTTTGATTTTTATGTGATAGGGTAGCAAAAGGATGTGTGGACGGTATCAATTCTCCGCAGAGCAATGTGAGGAAATTCAGCGGATCACCGAAATGATTGACCAGAAGTATGGCGCAGGCGCCTGGCAGCCAGGCGAGATCCGTCCAACTGCCACGGCCCCCGTGCTGCTGGCCGGCAAGAGCGGCATGGTACCGGAGCTCATGTCCTGGGGCTATCGGACGGCAGGCCCGCTGGTAATCAATGCGCGGGCGGAGACTGCGGCTGAGAAGCCCCTGTTTCGAGAGAGCCTCGCCGCCCGCCGGTGTGTGGTGCCGTCCACGGGCTTTTTTGAGTGGGATGCTGCGAAACAACGTTTTTTCTTCACGCTGCCTGGAGGACCCGCCCTCTATATGGCCGGCCTATGGACACTGCGGAACGGGTTCCCCTGCTATACGATCCTGACCACAGCTGCCAACGCCTCCATGCAGCCGGTCCATGACCGAATGCCTGTGGTGTTGACCCATAGCACGCTGCGGCCATGGCTGGAAGACGCCTCTGCTACAGCCGACATTCTCCATGCCATTCCTCCGGAGCTGCACGCCGCGGCGGCGGACGGTGGTACACAGCTCCGGCTCTGGTAGTCTTTTTATCAGAGGGCCGTTACAGCTCTTGTGCGCCTTTCACGAACATGGTATCATAGGAGAAGTTTGAGGAGGGAGATTCAAATGGAACTGAATGAGCGGGATGAGACGCAAAGCAGATAAAGACAGGGTGGAGGATTTTTCGGAGAGCTATACGTCCATGCCGATGCTGATGGAACTGCTTGCTGAAATGCGGCTTGGTTGAGCCGCATCAGCGGCAGTTCGAGGAGAAAAAAGCGGGCCTCCTGCCGGGGGGAGCACCCAGGCAGGAAGCCCGTTATATATCTCACTCAACAGCGGTGGGGAAAAAATCAGCCGCAATACCGGTCATCGTATCCGTCAGCTTCGACCTCCGCGTCATACGGCAGGATCAGGTACGCAGAGGGAGCAACCCGCCGGACCTGATTGTCATTGTGATATGCCACTCCCGCGATAAAATCCAGCAGCCGTCTGGCAATGTCACGGTGGCTTGTCTCCAGATTGAGCAGCACGGAGCTGCCGTTCTGCAGCTGATCCACAATCTCTTCCGTCTGTTCGAGCCGATCCGGTGCGCAGATCACGATCCGGGGCCGCATATTATCACTACTAGCAACGGAGTACATCTGCCGATCCCCAAGGCATATGGCTGCCTGGGATGGGTGCCTCTGTCTGGATCCTGAAAAAGTCGACGTCGCAGATCATACCAAAAGGCCATATTGCCACCTCCCCCTATTATTTTAGTTGTACGCATTGTAAACTGTCAAGTCAATCGCGTCAAGAAAGGACCTTGAAGCATTATAACCTTAAAGTGAGATGATGGTTCCCAGATACTTTTGCATGATTCCCGAACATACCTACTATTATGACACCATATCGAACAAACTCTGTGAGATTAGAAAAGTACGGGCATGACACCCTTTCAGGAGTCATGTCCGTACTTTTTATAACCTTAATGCCATCAGAAAAATAGGCGAACACTCAAATACGCAATCACGCCCAGTTCCACGCCAATGACTGCCAACCGCCAGAGTATGGGCAGCGCCGGCTTCTTTTCCCGTTTTTTAGACGCTTCCGCCGCAGGTTCACCCGAAACGCCTTGCGGCTTTAATCCAGTGGGCGCGGTTGACTTCTCGCGCTGTTCAGGACAGTACTCTTCTACAGGCAAAGGGATCCCTCTGCTCCGCATGAAGCCAGGGCTGCTTTGCCAGGGCTGTCGCGTCCTCTTTCTGCTCTGCTGCAGGCAACTCTGTCTCCGGTTTTGATGCAGGCGTCTCCTCGATTCTGGCCGCTGGAGGCAGTTCCACATCAGAGGCCACTGTCTGCTCTGCGGCAGGAATCTCCCGAGCCGGAGGTTCTGCCGGCTCTCCGCCAGCCTCGACTTCCAGTTCCGCAGGCGCTGCCGCCGCTTCTCCCTGTTCAGGTGTGACATCCTGGTAGGACTCCAACGGCACGGTCTCTGGATCCGGCTCGGCGTTCTCACCCACAGCAGCGGGCTGGCTCACCTCGTCAGGGTCGAACCAGAGGGGCACCTCCTTCTCGACAGAAAGGGTGGTCTCTCCGGATTTTGGCTCCACGGCATCAGCTGACGCGATCTTCTGTAAAATCTGCTCCAAGTCAAAGACCAGGTCCTCCGGTTCCGGTCGGGCCGGCTGCTCCATCTCCTCCGGGACGTCCCGGAAGCGGATCTCTGGGGGCCGGAGGTGCGGGAGCGGCTGCCGGCACCGGCGACTCCTCGCCTCTGCCGGAGCGGTTTCCTCTGGCGGAAGCTCCGGCTGTGCCTCTGTCTCCCCCGGCCACCGTCAGATCTGGAGGTACTTCCGGTTCTCTCTCCGGCTCCGCCAGGGTGCTCACGGCTTCCCCCGCCTGTGGAGCGGTCTCCAGGGCGATATCCTCTGGGAGACATTCCTCGGTTCTCTCTGCAAGCGGGACAGGCGGCTCCTCTGTTTCTCCCGCCGTGGCAGCCCGGGGCATTTCCCGCTCAACGACCGGAGACGCCGCCGGCTGGTGCACAGGCTGGATCGTCTCGGCCTGCGGCGCCTCTTTCCGCGCTTCCCCTGCCTCCTGGGGCGTCTGTCTGGCACGGCAATATCTTGAAAAGTCCCAGAAAAGCCAGTAAAATCAATGGTTTTACAGAGCAATCGAGTGCTTACTACACCACTACTACACCATTTTTTCGGTAAGAGCCTTGAATGACAAAAAACAGATAAATTATAAACGGCAGCGTCCCTTTGAAGGTGGGTGCTGCCGTTTGCATTACTTCTTTCCCCTGCGCCGGAAATTCAGCGGATTGTTCTTAATGACCGGTGACTTTGACAGCACCTTTTTCAAGACCTTCTGTTCATCGGCAGTCAGCTTGTCAAAGTCGATATCCAGCAGATTGAAAATGACCTTCCAGATTTTCGCAAGGTGGTCTCCGGGAGATTTTAACGCCTTTTGGATTTCCAGTGCCATCTTCTTTGCGAGGGAGAAATCCGGCGTGCTTTCAATGTCATGCTCATGGGCTTTGCGTATATCGTGAAGAATGGCGTCCCATGTCTTATGCGTGACATGGCAGAAAAAATCTTCTTCCTCTACCTGTGCGGCCAGCAGCGTTTCCGAGTACAAATCCCCGTCCGCATACTGGTGCTGCCCAATGAGAGCGAGCCGCTGTTTTTCCAGCGATTCGTTCATATCCCGGAAGTGGGCGGTTGCGTGGCCGTCTATGTAAATCTCCGTATCCGTCATTAGCTTCTCAAATTTATCGTTCGTCGCTATCTCACAGAGAAGCCGGTTATTGATACGGCCACCCCTTAATAAGTCCACCATTTCATCACTCAAACGCAGTTCTGTAAGCGCCGTGTTTGGGTGATTTCTGTTCTCCGTCATACAGAGCAGATAGTCCGTGGACACCCCGTAGAACTTTTGCCAGCGTGACAAGGTTCCCGTGGTTGATTTCCTTGTAGTCGATGTTTTCATAATCACCCAGCGCCGATTTTGAAATGCCGGTGGCGTCTGACAGCTCCATCAAGTTCAAATGGCGCTCCACCCGCAAATCTTTCAGGCGTTCCTGTATGCTGATTCCCGATTTCAAACAACCAGCCCCTTCCTGCGGCCTGCCTGCGCCGCTGCCGCCATTATAGCATATCATTCCGCAATCGTGGAAATTTTTGATTTCCGGCGGCTTTTCCGACTTTACGGACATACGGGGAAGGCTCAAAAATGTGCCATAATGAAGCCAGTTCATCGATGGATTATTCCAATCGAATGACCGCCCAAACCGTACAAACCGCCACGACCTTCCGAATGGAAGCGAGCGCCCCCGCAAGGGGGCTGGCACAGCGCCGAGCAGGGTTGCCTGTCAGAACGGGGAGGATAAAGCGGCAGAAACTGGCGTTAAAATGCTACCGAAACATAACAATCCGGCGGGGGGATAACCTGCCCCGCCCGTATTACCACAGAGAAAACAGGGGCGGCTCTATGGCCGTATTCTGCCCGAAAACCGCCCCGAAACGATACACAAAAACCTGCTGTCCGTCCATTCCCGCCGTCACGGTGAAATGGGCGGATTTTTTATGAAGGAGGCACTATGCCGAGAATGCCAAAAAAGAAGAAGGCGGAGCTTGCCTTCTTTTTGAATGACCGGGGGCGCATAGCCTACAACGGGCTTTGCCGGAAATGCCAGAATACTTGCAGGCAGAGCTTCCGGGCTGTCATTGTGGACTGCCCCCGTTACCTGTCAAAACGAGCCAATAAGAAGGAGGAACCCCGCTGAATGGAATTTGAATTTATGACAATCAACACGCCCCTGCCGCCCTGTATGCCGCTGCCGATAGCCGCGCTGCGGCTCCCGATCAGCAGCACCGCAAAGATCATGTACGCCCGTCTGCTGGACGCCGCCCTGATGGCGGGTGTGGAGGACATAAACGGGATTTTATTTGTCCGCTTCCCCATCATGGAGCTGTCGGCGGCGCTGTCCCGCAGCCCTATGACCGTGAAGCGTTCCCTGAACGAACTGGAACACGCCGGGCTGATTATGCGGGTACGGCAAGGTGTCGGGGAGCCAAACCACATTTATACTTTGACTCCGGGAAAGGAGGACGCCGCCCATGAATGAGAAGCTGAAACAGCTCAATCAGGAGATTGCGAAAGGCGAAGCCCGGCTGCGGAGGGCGCAGCATGAGGAAAAGATTTTGCAGCACCAGATAAAGACACTGAACCGGAAGGAACGGACGCACCGGCTCTGTACCAGAGGTGCCATGCTGGAAAGCTGCCTGCCCCACCCGGAAGCCGTGACCGATGAACAGGTCTCAGCAATCTTTAACGCCCTGTTTGGCCGCAGCGAGACAAAGCGGCTGATTGATACGGTACTTGCAGGAACCGGACATAAGGAGGACGCAGAATGAATTTCTTTAAAAGCGAACTGGAAATGATTTATCAGTACGCCGCCCCAACCAAGGCAGGGACACTGGACGGCATGAAGGAAGCCCTGCCAGCCATCAAAGATGATTTGACAAGGGCAATCATGGAAAACGCCGTCTGTAAGCTGCAAAAAATCCCGGAGCCGGAATGCAGCCGCTTTATTGCGGACACACGGGAGGGCTTTTTAAAAGAGCGGGACGATTCCATTCGCCGCCAGCTTGCGGCGGCAAAGGCAGCCCAATCTGTCCTGTTGGGACATGATCTGATGGGGATAGAACGGTTTATGCCGGAGACCCGCCACATGATAACGCTGGACGTGCTGAACAATGACAGCCCTGTCGGGTACAAGGGAGAACACTACCGCTTCTTCCTCTCCGATGAAGGGTATCAGAACGCAAGGCGCAGCGAACAGCGCGGCGAAATCGCAATCAAAAGCCATGCCGCCGTATCCGGCGGGAAACTCTGCCCTGACAGGAAGCTGACAGGCCGGGAAACGGAGCGGTAAGAAAATGCCGTCTGCTTTCCAACGAACAGCAGACGGCCTTCATTCAACCGGGCTTTTTCCCTTCACATACTGGCAGATATCTTCCACGTCACAATCCAGAATCTCACAGAGCCGGTCAAGCGTTGTTGTTTTTACCACCATGTTTTTTCTCAATCTGTGAAGCTGCGCTTCATTTACATGGTAATCTTTGATTAGTGAGTATTGGGAGACGCCCTTTTTCGCCATTGTTTCCCACAAGCGGTCATAGATAATCATTTTTGTTCACCCCAGCTATTGATTTATTCTTATTATTGCATTAAAATGGTTTCAATAATATTGTTCGCGTGGGAACAATACAGAACGGAGGTGAGAAAGTTGAAAAGTATTCTGCTGGAACTTTTTCAGGGAGAGATTGCCCCGCTTGACCGGTACAAGGTAATCTTAAAAGAATATAAGGAACAATGGGAAAATACCATGAAATCCGAAAACAGTTTCGTGAAGAAGCTGGACGAACCCCTGCGGGAAGAATTTGAGAAGCTAATGGACGATCACTTTGATTTGATTCCGCTTTGAAATGTCCGATGTTTTCGCAGAAGGATTCCGTATCGGCGCACGCATGATGGTAGAATCGCTTTGGGGCAAAGACAGCAACGAGCCAGAAGGACTGTTATAAAGAAAGGGCTTTAGGGACATGGAACAGTTATTGGAATTTTTTGTGGGAACATAGCATGGACACTGACATTATGCAGGCACAAAAACCGACAGCCGGTACATAGAAGCGGAAGCATATACCCACAAAGTGCAGAAGCAAATCGAAAACAAAGGCTTCCGGGATAAACAGTTTCAGGCTATTGACCGGGCGATATCCGCCCAAAATAATCTGGCGGTTGAATATGGACGCCTTGCTTATTATCAGGGCTTCCGGGACTGTATCAGGCTGATTGTGGAAGCTATGGGCGAAAAGAATTAAACGAACAGAGATGGAGGGAACCGGCAGAGCCGGAATCCCCCTTGTGAAACAAGGGCGCAACTATACACCACCAAAAGGCGGTGCGTTGCGCCCTGCCGGGGCTTCCGCCGGAAAGCAGACGATTTCCCGCAGCGTCCCGGCTGCCATCAATCATCACAGGGGACGCTACACTTCCCCTGCGCTGGCTGCCGCCAGCTACCCTTTTGTGGAATTGCCGTCTGAAAACGCCTTGCGTTGCAAGCCATTCCCAGCCGACAAGTTAAGAATTTATTCAGAAAAATTTTTCTTTTCATATATGAGCGGTCATTGTATAATGAGGGCAACGACAAATCGAAATTTGTAACTTGGATTATTTATTTTTGCAATGAAAATGCTTTTGACAAAAGGGTTGCAACTTATAGTTGCGAAACTTCAAGGTTTATGTGGTGGATTGCAACCTCTTAAAATGTTAGGTTTTAGAAAGAACATAGGAGGTGCTAATATGACATTTGGAGAAAAACTTCAATTTTTGAGAAAGCAAAAGGCTTTTCACAAGAAAGGTTATCACAACAATTAACTGTATCACGACAAGCAATATCTAAATGGGAACTGGGTGAATCATTGCCAGATACAGAAAATGTAATACAACTTAGCAAGTTGTTTTCAGTTTCGATTGATTACCTGCTAAATGATAACATTTGCAGTGAGGCAGATATTCCAGCCGTCCAACATAATACAACTGTTTTACAAGATAAATTCCGTTCTACAATACAACTTGTTATTGGCTTTATTTGTTCTGCTATAGGTTGTGCTGGAAGTATTACACTAATTGTACTCTCTACAATGATAAAGGTTCATGTTGAAAAGAAACGTATCTTGCCAGACGGTTCGGTTCAATATTATGGTGGTGGAGATATCCTTGGTTATGATTTTTGGAAATTCATATCAGAATATAGGCTGCAAGCATTATTATTCATTTGCATTATTTTAGTTATTGCGGGTCTTGCTATTATATGGGTGTCAAAAAAGACAGCCAAAACTAAAAGCTGATTATTTTGATTAAAGTAGGAACATACTCTATGCTTGCCAACTTCAATTTGTCAAGCGTTCCATCTTCGGGTCAACTTGACCCGAAGTGTGTACCGCCCCTGTTACGTTTAGGGGCGAAACAGCCCCCATTCCATCAGGCTTTCCGGGTGTGAAATCCGCATAAGCGATATTTCCCCCGTACCTGTTGTACCGCTCCCCCACTGTATTATCTGGGAGCCATTTATAACTGAATATCAGCCGCCCACCGGCGGCACCGCCGAGCAGGAAATCTAATTTAGGTTCCCTGCTTTTTTCATGCCCGAAACCGGGAGAAAGGAGGACACCCTTGCCATGCCCACACTTTGATATCAAGATCGTCCAACGCAGCAACCGTCAGTCCGCCGTTGCGTCAGCCGCCTATCAGAGCGGGGAGCGGCTCTTTTCAGAGTACGACCAGAAACAGAAATACTACTCCCACAAGAGCGAAATCGTCCACACCGAAATCATGCTGCCGCCCCACGCACCGCCGGAGTACGCCGACCGGAACACCCTATGGAATGCTGCCGAGGCCGTGGAAAAACAATGGAACTCCCAGCTTGCAAGGCGGCTCATCATAGCCATTCCGAGGGAGCTTCCACCGGAACAGTATGCTGGGCTAATACGGGACTATTGCCGGGAGCAGTTCATCTCCAAAGGCATGATTGCTGATTTTGCCATTCACGACAAGGGGACGGGCAACCCACACGCCCATATCCTGCTTACCATGCGGGCGTTGGACGAATCCGGCAGGTGGCTTCCCAAGAGCCGGAAAGTCTACGACCTTGACGGGAACGGGGAACGAATCCGGCTCCCGTCCGGCAGATGGAAAAGCCACAAGGAGGACACCGTGGACTGGAACGACCAGAAGAACGGGAAGCTCTGGCGGCAGGGCTGGCAGGACACCGCCAACCATTATCTGGAAGCCGCCGGACGACCGGAACGCCTTGACCTGCGTTCCTATCAGGAACAGGGGATTGATAAAATCCCCTACCGTTCACATGGGGGCTGCGGTCAGCCAGATGGAGAAACGGGGAATGAAAACCAATGTCGGGAACCTGAACCGGGATATCAGGACGGCCAACAGCCTTATGCAGTCAATCCGACAAATGGTACACAGCCTGAAAAGCTGGCTTTCCGGTCTGAAAGAGAAACGGGCGGCGTTGCTGGAAGTCTGGGAACAGGCGAAGGAGCCGACCCTGCCGGATCTACTTTCCCGGTACATGGATTTGCGGAGCGGGGAACGTGCCGACTGGACTTCCGGAGGAAAGCTAAAGGGTACAGTCAATGATTTCAACAAGGTCAGGGAAGCGCTGGACTTCTTACGTGAGAAGGGAATCTCCACCGTGGGGGAGCCTTGACGCCTATCTCGATGAAGTCAGCGGGAAGGTGGTTTCCATCAGAAGCGATGTGAGGAAAACGGAACGCAGGATTAAGGCCATTGACGCCGCCCTCTCCCATATCAGGAACCATGACGCCCACCGGGCGGTTTACAAGGAATATGCTTCCATCGGCTGGAAGAAGAAAAAGGAGAAATTCGCAGACGCTCACCGGGAAGAACTGGACGCTTACCTTGCCGCCGTCCGTTATTTCAAAGCCCATGAGAAGGAGCAGCCCTTTGACAGAAAGAAGCTGGACGCAGAACGCCGGGCGCTTTCCGGGGAGCTGCCGGTCAGAAATGAGGAACTGAAAATGGTTCAGGCCGATGTGCAGGTTCTCCGGGACGTGCGGAACTGGATTAACCATGTGCTTCCATCGGAGCAGCGTCGGGCGACCGCCGAGCCGGGAAGGAAACCGTCCGTTCGGGAAGATTTGAACTGGAAGGCTGGGGCGTTACCCGGCAGGAGGAACAGAGACAAAAGGAGCGGCAGAACCCGCCGCCCCGCACAGGGAAAGAACAGGATATGGAACATTAGACAGCGCTTGTCTTGTGGAGCTTACCGCAGACGGGAGCTTTTTCTTTTTCAGGAGGAACCGATTGAATGTATTTGAAGCTGTGAAGCAGTCTGTCACTACCCGGCAGGCTGCGGAGCGTTACGGAATCCGGGTAGGAAAAAACGGCATGGCGGTCTGTCCGTTCCACAACGATAAGAATCCCAGCATGAAGGTTGACCGCCGATTCCACTGTTTCGGCTGTCAGGCGGACGGGGACGTGATAGATTTTGCTTCCCGGTTTCATGGGATTGGCGCAAAGGAAGCCGCCCTGTTGCTGGCGCAGGATTTCTCTGTTCCCTATGAGGACAGGGGGAACGCCCCTAAGAGCCGGATAAGGCCGAAGCTGCGGCAGGAATCCGAAAAACAGCAGTTCCGGCGCATGGAGCGGCACTGTTTTAAAGTGCTGTCCGATTATTACCATCTCCTGCGCCGCTGGAAAAAGGAGTATGCCCCACGCCAGCCGGACGGGGGAATGGCACCCGCTGTTTATGGAAGCCTTGCAACGGGAAAGTCATGTGGAATATCTGCTGGACGTGCTGCTCTCCCCGGATATCGGGGAGCGGGCGACACTTATCATCGAATATGGAGAGGAAGTGAGGAATCTTGAACGAAGAATGGCAGAGCTTGCCGCCAGAGACACGGCAGGCCGTGAAAGCCGTGGCAGACAGCGCCGGGACGCTCCGGGAGCGTTGAGGAAGTGAAGGCTATGCTGGAGAGCACCGAAAAGGGCGGCGTCCGCAACAGTATCAAGAACTGCCTGACAGTGTTTCAGTGTGACCCACTTCTCTCCGGGGCGCTTGCTAACCTGCTGACCGACCGCACTGATTTGATGAAGCCCATCGGACGCCGGCGTGCCGTCCCCCAGCTCCGTAACCGACACGGATATGAAGTACATCCGGCTGTATCTGGAAGAGACCTACGGCCTGACAAGCGACAAGAAGATAGCTGACGCCGCCGATCTGGCTGCCAATGAAAACAGCTACCACCCTGTCCGGGACTATTTAAACGGGCTGGCATGGGACGGCACCGGGCGCATACGTTCCTGCCTGCGCCATTTTCTGGGAGCCGCCGCAGACGATTACACCTATGAAGCCTTGAAGCTGTTTCTGCTGGGAGCCATTCACCGGGCGTTCTGCCCCGGCTGCAAGTTTGAGGTCATGCTCTGCCTTGTGGGCGGTCAGGGAGCCAGGGAAGTCCACGTTCTTCCGGCTGCTGGCGGCCAAAGACGAATGGTTTTCCGATGATTTGCGGAAGCTGGACGACGACAACGTATACCGGAAGCTGCAAGGTCACTGGATTATCGAAATGTCAGAAATGATTGCAACCGCCAACGCCAAGAGTATTGAGGAAATCAAGTCGTTTCTGAGCCGCCAGAAGGAGGTCTATAAGATACCGTATGAAACCCATCCGGCAGACCGCCCCCGCCAGTGCGTATTCGGCGGAACGTCCAACGCCCTTGACTTCCTGCCCCTTGACCGTTCCGGCAACCGGCGTTTTCTGCCCGTGATGGTGCAGCCGGAACAGGCAGAGGTTCACATTTTGGAGGATGAAGCCGCATCCAGAGCCTACTTGCAGCAGGTGTGGGCGGAAGCCATGACGGTTTACCGGGGCGGCAGCTTTTAAGCTGTCATTCAGCCCGAAGATGGTGCAGTACCTAAAGGAACACCAGCGGGAATTTATGCCGGAGGACACCAAGGCCGGAATGATACAGGCGTACCTTGACCGCTTCACCGGCGGCGCGGTCTGCTCCAAGCAGCTCTATAAAGAAGCCTTAAACCATGCCTTTGACGAGCCGAAGCAATGGGAAATCCGGGAGGTCAACGATATTATGAACCATTGTGTCACAGGCTGGAAGTATTTCACCAATCCCCGGATATTTGAGGGGTACGGCAGACAGAAGGGCTGGGAGCGGGACGTCCCGGCAACGGAGTACGGCAACGGAGGGCAAAAACCACGCAACAAACCACGGACGGCTTCGAGCCGGTCACGGAACAGATGGAGCTTCCCTTCTGAAAATCCACCCGTTGCCGACTTCGTTGCTATCCCGTTGTCAAGCCGGTTGCCGGAAAAAAGCCCGTAACTGCGGGCTTTTCCCTCTCTGACAACCAAAGCAACAGAGAAATAAAAGAAAAGGTAAATAATAACCCAATAGCCAGACAGGGATTATCTGCGAGGTTTTTTGAAGCCCGTTGCCGGACTTCGTTGCCGAGCCTTCCCCTCGCCCGGCTGTTTTCTATGTATGGAGGATAACTGCCTATGAAAGAAGTC
>VOFI01002621.1_pt1 | contig 25751 bp, 38 predicted proteins | sample 5384131 | NCBI WGS metagenome assembly VOFI01 (sample SAMN12384728, study PRJNA508395) | human gut metagenome | isolation source: healthy gut H | host: Homo sapiens | reverse complement strand
GCGCCGGACTCCCACTACGCCCAGCGGCTGGGGGCGTGCGGTCGGTGGCCGCCGGAGAGGGGACGGTGACCGTCACTCTTTCCACCCCCCAACGGGGCGCTGCCGGTTCTGCTGGACATCCCCATTGCCCTGGGGAGACGGGGACCGCCCCTGGGGACCGGCCCCCTATGTGCTGACGGAGGAGGCAACAGGGGAGACCGTCCTCACTGCCCGCTCCGGCTGGTGGCAGGGCAGGTCCCTCCCATTCCAGACCATCCATTTAGCCTCGGTGGGGCAGGCGGACGACCTGATCTCCTCCTTTGACGCCGGGGGACATCACCCTGCTGGATGCCGACCTCACTGGCACCAACAGCCTGGGCTACTCCGGCAGTTATGAGGCATGGGATTACAGCACCACCAATCTGATCTATCTGGGCTTCAACACCCAGCGGGGGACCTTTCCGCTCCGCCCAGCTGCGGCGTGCCCTGTCCCGGGGCATCGACCGGCGGTCCATTGCGGAGATCTCCTTTGCCCACCACGCCGTCCCCACAGCGCTACCCATCCACCCTGACAGCCCGCTGTACCACCAACTGCTGTCAGACTCCGCGGACTACTCCCCCGACGATCTGGTGAAGGGTCTGGAAGGGCAGCAGCTGGGCAGCGACGGGCTGGTCTTTCTGGTGAACAGCGAGAACAGCAGCAAGGTGGCCGCCGCCCAGCGCATCGTGGACCAGCTCTCAGGGGCCGGAGTGTCCATCTCTCTGGAGCGCCTTTCCTGGACCGAATATCTGGCCGCCCTGGGCGGGGGGACTTTGATCTGTATCTGGCGGAGGTGTGCCTCACCGCCGACTTCGATCTGACTCAGCTGGTGGGAACGAGGGGCGGCCTGAATTACGGCGGCTGGTCCGACCCGGCCACCGACGGCCTGCTATCCGCCTTCCGGGCCGCGGGCGGAGCTGCGCTCCTCTGCCGCCGCCTCACTGTGCTCCCACCTGATCCAGAACGCCCCCATCGTCCTCATCTGCTTCAAAAACGGCTCCGTGCTGACCCAATGGGGACGGCTAAGCGGACTGGACCCAGTGCGGGACAACGTGTTCCATGGGCTGGAGAACTGGGTCCTGGACCCCTGACCGCCCGCTCCAGCGTGGGAGGTCCACCGCCTTTCCCATCCTGAACTATCCACAAAGGTTTCCCTTGCGCGCCCCCGCTCCCCGGGGGCGGGACACAGACGGATCGAAACATAAAAAATAATATATATCTGGAGGAATGGACATGAGCGTACTGCGCTGTTATTCACAGAAAAAGACCGGATTCGATGTGGAGGCCCAGGGGCTGCTGGGTGCTCTGCGGGACCAGCTGGGCATCCGCGGCCTGGAGTCTGTGGTCATTCTGAACCGCTACGACGCCGACCAGATCGACCCCGCGATCTATGAGCAGGCCAAAGGGCATCGTCTTCTCCGAGCCCCAGGTGGATGCGGTGTATGACGAGACTTTCCCCGTCCCCGAGTATCCCCACCGCATCCTGGCGGTGGAGGCCCTGCCCGGCCAGTTCGACCAGCGGGCCGACTCCTGCGCCCAGTGCGTCCAGCTCCAGTCCGGCGTGGACCGCCCCCTCATCGCCTACGCCAAGGTGTATCTGCTGGGCGGCCGGCTCACTGAGGAGGAGCTGGACAAGATCCGCCGCTACCTCATCAACCCGGTGGAGAGCCGGGAGGCCTCCATGGACAAGCCGGCCACCCTGGTCCGCACCCACGAGGCCCCCGACCATGTGGCCGTGATCCAGGGCTTTACCACCCTGGACGAGCCCGGACTGGCCGGCCTGCTCTCCCCAGCTGGGGCTGGCCATGGACCTGGATGACTTGAAATTCCTCCAGGCCTATTTCCGGGACCAGGAGAAGCGGGACCCCACCATCACCGAAGTGCGGGTAGTGGATACCTACTGGTCTGACCACTGCCGCCACACCACCTTTTCCACCCACATCGACCGGGTGGAGATCCTGGACCCCGCGGTGGACTCCGCCTACCGCCGCTACCTCACCGCCCGAGCGGAGGTGTACGGACCGGAGAAGGCCGCGGCCCGGCCCCAGACCCTGATGGACCTGGCCACCATCGGAGCCAAGGTGCTGAAAAAGCGGGGCTTGCTCCAGAACCTGGACCAGTCGGAGGAGATCAACGCCTGTTCCATCCACGTCACCGCCACGGTGGACGGGGAGGCGCAGGACTGGTTGCTCATGTTCAAGAACGAAACCCACAACCACCCGACGGAAATCGAACCGTTCGGTGGTGCGGCAACCTGCATCGGCGGCTGCATCCGCGACCCGCTTTCCGGCCGGGCCTATGTGTATCAGGCTCTGCGCCTGACCGGGTGCGGCGACCCCCGCGCCCCCTATGACCGGACCATGGAGGGCAAGCTGCCCCAGCGCAAGCTGGCCACCACCGCCGCCGCCGGCTACTCTTCCTACGGCAACCAGATCGGCCTGGCCACCGGCCATGTGGCCGAGGTGTACCACGACGGCTATGTGGCCAAGCACCTGGAGGTGGGCGCCGTGGTGGGCGCCGCGCCGGCCTCCAACGTGGTGCGGGAGCGTCCTGCCCCCGGGGACGTGGTCGTCCTGCTGGGCGGCCGCACCGGCCGGGACGGCATCGGCGGAGCCACCGGCTCCTCCAAGAGCCACAACAAGGCTTCCCTCACCACCATGGCCAGCGAGGTCCAGAAGGGCAACGCCCCCGAGGAGCGGAAGATCCAGCGCCTCTTCCGGGACAGCCAGGTCACCCGCATGATCAAGCGGTGCAACGACTTCGGCGCCGGCGGCGTCTCCGTGGCCATCGGCGAGCTGGCCGCCGGCCTGCGCATCGACTTGGACGCGGTACGCAAGAAGTATGACGGCCTGGACGGCACCGAACTGGCCATCTCTGAGAGCCAGGAGCGCATGGCAGTGGTGGTGGCCCCGGAGGACGCGGACCGCTTCATCGCCGCCGCTCAGGCGGAAAACCTGGAGGCATACCCCGTGGCGGTGGTCACGGAGAGCCCCAGGATGGTGATGACCTGGAAGGGGGCCAGACCATCGCCGACCTGTCCCGGGCTTTCCTGGACACCAACGGGGCGGACAAGCACACCTCTGTCACCGTACCCGACCGCTCCGCCGCCCAGCGGCAGCCCTCCCCCCGGTTCCGGGACCTGCGGGACATGGCCTCCAGCCTGAAGTGCGCCTCCCGCCGGGGACTGACCGAGCGGTTTGACGGCTCCATCGGCGCCGCCTCCGTGCTCATGCCCTTCGGCGGGAGCACCCAGCGCACCCCGGCCCAGTCTATGGCCGCCCTGCTGCCCGTGCTGCCCGGGCAGACGACCGACCAGGCCAGCGTGATGGCCTGGGGCTTCGACCCAGACACCATGGTCCGCGACCCCTTCACCGGGCGGCTGCCTCAGTGGTGGACTCTATGGCCAAAGCTGGTGGCCGCCGGCTGTGACCGCCGCCAGGCCTACCTCACCTTCCAAGAGTATTTTGAAAAGCTGCGGGACGAGCCGGCGCGCTGGGGCAAGCCCTTCTCCGCCCTGCTGGGCGCCCTGTACGCCCAGCTGGGGCTGGATGTGGCTGCCATCGGCGGCAAGGATTCCATGTCTGGCACCTTCCTGGATCTGGACGTGCCCCCACGCTGATCTCCTTCGCCATCGCCCCCGCCAAGGCCGGGGAAGTGCTCACGCCCGAATTCAAGGGGGCGGGGCACCCGGTGTATCTGCTGCCCGGCTTCCCCTCCTATGGGGGAGCTGAAGACTGCCTGGGACTTCTTCCACCAGTTGTGCCGCCAGGGCAAGGTGAAGGCCGCCTGGGCGGTGGAGGCCGGCGGCGTGGCCGAGGCGGTGATGAAGATGTCCTTCGGCAACTCCATCGGCTTCCAGGCCGATGTGGATGCCGCCGCTCCCTGGTACGGCCCCTGCCCGGCGCCATCGTGTTTGAGCTGGAAGGGGAGGAGTTCCTCCCCGGCATGGCCTGGCGCATCGGCACCACCACCCAGGAGCCAGTCATTACCATCGGGGAGGACACCGCCTCCGTTGCCGAGCTGCTGGAGCGGAACGAAGGGGTGCTGGAGCAGGTGTATCCCACCCGGGCGGGAAAGACGGAAAAAGTGGAGGCCATCTCCTGCGGGGAGCGAGCCCCCATCGTCTGCCAGAGCCGGACGGCCCGGCCCCGGGCGGTCATCCCTGTCTTCCCCGGCACCAACTGCGAATATGACACCGCCCAGGCATGCCTGCGGGCGGGCATCCAGCCCGAGATCGTGGTGGTCCGCAACCTGTCCACCGACCTGCTGGCCCAGTCCGCTCAGGCCCTTGAAGAGGCCATCCGCCGCAGCCAGATGGTGGTCCTGCCCGGCGGCTTCTCCGGCGGCGACGAGCCCGACGGCTCCGGAAAGTTCATCGCCTCCTTCCTGCGCAACCCCGGCTGACCGATGCGATCCATGACCTGCTTCGGGACCGGGACGGCCTGATGCTGGGCATCTGCAACGGCTTCCAGGCCCTCATCAAGCTGGGGCTGGTCCCATACGGGGAGATCCGCCCCATGGACGATCAGTGCCCCACTCTGACCTACAACCTGATCGGCCGCCACCAGAGCCGGTACGTCACCACCCGGGTGGCCTCTGTCCAGTCCCCCTGGATGCTCCAGTCCCATGTGGGCGACCTCCACGCCATCCCCATCTCCCACGGCGAGGGCCGCTTTGTGGCCTCCGACGAGATGGTCTGCCGTCTGATCCAGAACGGCCAGGTGGCCACCCAGTATGGTCAACCCCAACGGCTCCATCATGTCCATCGAGGGCATCTTCTCCCCGGACGGCCGGGTGTTCGGCAAGATGGGGCACTCGGAGCGGTACGGCGACTTTGTGGGCCGGAACATTCCCGGAGATAAGCACCAGCCGCTGTTCGAGTCCGGTGCGGAATATTTCAAGTAAACACATCTTTCAGGGGCCTGGGATGTGGCGCACCGCATCTCAGGTCTTTTGACAAACTAAAAAATTCCCGCACGGGATACCGTGCGGGAATTTTTATGAGCACAGGCAGGTTGGAGCAGCCTGTTCAGATAGGGAACATGGTCATGGTCGCCAACACGCTGACCACACCACGGACCACGGCGGGCACCATGCCGGCCTTGAAGATGGTCTTTAGATTGTAGCCGCCGGCGGTCATCGCCAAGGGAACAACGCCTGTGGCCATAGGGGTGACCAGGGAGGACATTGAGGCAATGTTGCACAGGATGATGGGGCCGATGGGATCGACATTCATGGTCACGCAGGTCATGATAGCCAGGGGATAGAGCACTTGGGTCACCGCCCGGTTATAGAGGAAAGAGGTCATCAGCCATGCCACGATATAGAAGGCTGCGCCAATGATATAGCCGTTGGTGGTGTTGCCCAGGAGCGAGGCCAGGGCGCTTCCCATCAGCTCGGCGGCACCAGTGCCGCCCAGGGCGGTCCCCAGGACAGAAACGCCCACGTAAAGCATGATAGTGTCCATATTCAGATTGTCAATGGCTTCCTGCTCGGTGAGCACGCCAGTGGCCACTACCACGAGAGCACCAATCATGGTCACTTCCCAGGCGGGGAGGATCCCGGTCATCAGACCCAGGATCACAACAACAAAGACACCGTAGCCCAGCATCTCACGCACGGGGTCCAGAGGCTCTTTCTGCTTCATGGCGCGGCGTTTGATCTCACCGATCTCCACGTCGGGCTGGTCAGGCAGAAGCTTGGGGACAAGAAATACGGAGACCAGGATAGTGAAGATGCCGGTTATCACCAGAACAGGGGTGTCGGTCCAAATTGTAAAGGCGGTATCGTACAAGCCATAGGACTCAAGATAACCGTTGTACATCACATAGTCAGCGGCGTAGGGGCCAATGGGAATGACCAGAAAGCTACAGGATACCGAAGCGATGGCCACCGGGAACATCATTTTAGAGGGGCTGATGTTCATCTTCTCGCAGGTGTTCTTGACCATAGGGGTAACCATTACAAAGGTAGCGATGATACTAGGTACGAACTGGCCCAGTATCGTGGTGGCTATCACATAGGTCATCAGTACTTTTGTAAAGGAACCGCTGGTGGCTTTCAGCAGGGCGTTGGACATCTTGTTAATCATCTGCGTCCTGGCTAAGCCTGCTGCTACAATATACATAGATGCCATCGTGATAACGGTGGTGCTCCCGAAGGTGGCCAGGGCACTATTAGCGTCAATACACCCAGTAATGATCAGCAGCACCATCGCAATCAGTGCGCTAAACGCCATAGGTATCTTACGCGACAAGAACAGGATGACCATTATGGCAAAAATCGCCAGACAAATGTACATTTGCTCCATTGTAGCTGTTTCCTCCTCAACTTTTTCGTTTTTACACAGTCTTGCCCAAACACTCCCCTATTGTGCTTTCCATACCGCCTCCTCTCCTATGGCCGGGTCTGGATTATATTATCCTCGGCTTAATGCCGACGGGGATTGGCGGGTCGTAGCTGCGTCCGCCCGTCCTCTCCTGGAACTCTTTCTTCGCTTGCTCGATAATCGCGGGAGCCTCCAGTGCATCGATAGCAGAGGCAGCCATCACCTTAGCTGCATAAAGCATCCCTTTGTGGGCCATGGCGCTCTTCCCCACGGCCACCATCTGCCAGGAGTGCATAGGGGTCCCCCGCCGGCATGGTAGTCGTGCTGATCTGTGCCACCGGGCAGTTCCAGCTCACGTTACCTACATCCGAGGAAACAAAGCCCTGCCTTTCCCGAGCCATGGGCAATACCACACTGTGCAGGGGATTGGCACAGTCCGTCAATGCGGTCCGCCGCTGTTCCGGGTCTTGTATCTCCTCTACTAAGTCCTCGAAGTATCTGCCCCGCTCCTCGAGGGAGTCGACGATCCTGGCCGCCAGATCCATGTCCTGTTGGTCAAAGAAATCGGAAGGTATCTCTTCCAGATTTTTTTGCATCACCTTCAGTAGAGTCGTGTTCAGCACAGTGTTGGAACAGGCTTTTATGAACTCAATCTCCACAGTGGTCTCCGTCATCATAGCTGCCCCCTGGGCGACCTTGTTGACCCGCTCATAGAGCTCTTTCACCTGATACAGCTTGGGAGCACGCATGAGGTAGAGCCCCTCGGCATAGGGCTGGACCACGCCCGGAGCCTTTCCACCGGTGTCAGTGATGGCGTAGTGGATACGGGTCTCCGGGGAACGTGCTCCCTCAGAAACTGGATCCCCCACGTTCATCAGCTCCAGGGCGTCCAGAGCGCTGCGCCCCAACTCGGGGACATGGCGGCGTGGGCCGAAACGCCCCCCGAAAGTGATAGCATATCTGATAGTTGGCCATAGTACTCTCTGTGGACACACTGTTCGTCTCATCTGGATGCCAGCTGAAGGCAACGTCCACCCCATCAAACACTCCGTCGCGCGCCATAAAGCCCTTTCCAGAGCCTCCCTCCTCAGCAGGGCATCCGAAGAACTTCACTGTACCCGACAAGCCGTTATCCTGCAAATACTGTTTTACTCCGATGGCGGCGGCCAGTGAGCCAACCCCAGCAGATTGTGTCCACAGCCGTGGCCCGGTCCATCCTCCTGCATAGCCTGCTTTTCCGTACAGCCCGCTTGTTGGCTCAGTCCAGGCAGGGCGTCAAACTCGCCCAGAAAAGCGATTACAGGTCCATCCTGACCGTAGGTCCCTGAAAAGGCAGTAGCAATCCCCGCAAGGTCTCGCTCTACCCGGAACCCCTGTTCCTCCAGCGTGCGGCAGAATAGATCGGCGGCAAAGTGTTCGTGGAACCCCGTCTCCGGGTGGTCCCAGATAGCATCGCTCATGGCACACAAAAAGCTCCTTATGTTCTTCAATGGCCTGGAGCGCCCGCTCCTTTTCCAATCTCATAATTGTTCCGACTCCTCCTTGAAATCTTCTTTTATTTTCAGACATTTAAAATTTTAATTTTATTATTTTTGGTCATATTTCGGAAATTTAAATTTAGTATATAGTTTCCTTATTGTATTAGTCAAGTGTAACTTCAATTTTTTACGTTATATTTCACTTTTTGACGGTTTTTAGCTCCTCGATTTTGTGCTATTCGCTGAAAATGGCAGGGGGGTATTTTTTGCTTTAAGCTGCTTCTCCATTTTCGGACATATTTTTTCGCCACCTGTTCTTGTATTTTCTCATCGCTTTGTTTATAATGATAATCACATATATTTTTTCCACAAGGAAGGGGCTGTATCAGGATGCACTCATTTGGTATCTTTACCAGCAGGTTGTCTCTGGAGCGAGTCATGGATATCGACTCCGAGCTGACCCGCTATGGGATGGTTACCTATCTACCCTATACCTCTCCCGATCACCTGAAGTTTTTGTATGAACAAAACCGAGATCGCTTCGACGCCTTTTTGTTCGGCGGCTCATATCCCTTTGAGATTATCACTGGCACCTTTGGCCCCATTCAAAAGCCCTGTGCCTATTTCAATGTTTCAGACCGGGACTATTACAAGATGATTGCCTGTCTAGCTGTCCAGGAACCCAATCTGGATTTTCAGCGTGTATATTTTGATATCCCAGATATGCCCGTAGATTTCCGCTCTATTTTTCAGCGAGAGAACATCCCCCCGTAAAAGAATTTTTGAGTGAGGCCCCCATTGACTGGGACTCCCTCGACCCATACGACTGGGATGCTCCCGTAAAAGAATACTATTTGCATCTTTGGAATAGTGGAAAGGTGGACCTAATCGTGACCCGCTTTGCCAGTCTGGCTGACTATCTCAGCGATCACCATATCCGCTATCTGTATCTCTCCCTTCCCTGTACAGTTCCGGCGGCAGCTCAACCGCCGTTGAGAGGCCGCCCGGCCAAGATCTATCAGATCCACATCCAGGACCTGACCTGACGCCCCCAAACCTGTCTCATCCGCAGGAGGTACTACGCCTATGAAAAAGATCCCTACATACAGCGGGACTCTGCGCAGCCATTTGCTGGCCGTCCCCCACTGTATTTCAGAATGCAGCGGCATCCGGATCTTTGGCCGCCGGATCAAATCCCTGGTCTTTTCCACCGACGTGGCCATCATCAAAAACGTCAATGCCGACGCCATCATCGCGGTCTATCCCTTTACCCCCCAGCCCTCCATCGCCCAGGCCATCATCAGTGTGGCCGACGTCCCGGTGTTCGTGGGTGTGGGAGGCGGGATGACCAGCGGCTCCCGCTCCGTCCGGCAGGCGGGTACGCAGAGCACCAGGGGGCCTTCGGCGTTGTGGTCAACGCCCCCATCACAGACGAGACCATCACCCAGATCAAGCATGTGGTGGACATCCCGGTCATTGCCACCATCATCTCTTCTGAGATGGATGTCGCCGGGCGTGTCCGGGCCGGAGCCGATATTCTGAATATCTCAGGGGCCGCACGCACCCCTGAGATCGTGGCCAAGATTCGAAAAGATTTCCCAGACATCCCCATCATTGCCACCGGGGGCCCCACAGAGGAGGACATCCTCCGCACCATCCAGGCCGGAGCCAACGCCATTACTTATACCCCTCCCTCCACCGGTGAGCTGTTTTCCGTGCGGATGCACCAGTACCGCGCCCAGTTCCATCCAGAATAAAAGGTATGACCGCCGCCGCTTTTAAGCTGTTTTTAATGCTGCCTTTCTCCCCCTTTCAGAATCAAATGGTAGGATAGCGTCAGTAGGAAGGAGGAAATTCAAAATGATTACCCTATTCACGCTGTCTCTGCTCTGCCTGGCTGTGATCCTGGTCCTGGGCGTGGTGCTGACCATCCTCAGTGTGCCGTTCCTGGTCATCCTGGGCCTGCTGCCCTGGCTTCTGCGCATCGCCGCCGCGGTCCTGCTGATCCGCGGGCTGCTGGACCATCCCTTCCGTTGGGAAAAATCTGATCCCTGCCGCTGTCGCCTTTGGGCTTTCTGTTCTTCTGCACTGACCTAAAGAGCAGGGGCGGAGCCCCTTCGTCCCCGCTCTTTTCCCACCGGAAAAAATTACAGATTTTCTTGCAAAAAAAATGTTGACAAATCGGAACACTTCGGTTATACTAACTCTTGCCCTGTTCGAGACGGGCAGACATGGCGGCATAGCTCAGTTGGCTAGAGCATGCGGTTCATACCCGCAGTGTCCCCGGTTCAAATCCAGGTGCCGCTACCATTACAATCTAACAGAGCATTGGCTCTTTTGGGACCATATAGGAATAGGCCCGGTGGTCAAGGCCCGGCTAAGACACCGCCCTTTCACGGCGGTAACACGGGTTCGATTCCCGTCCGGGTCACCACTCCATATGGAGGCATAGCTCAGCCGGTAGAGCGTCCGCCTCACACGCGGAAGGTCACTAAGGGCACTCAGCTGGGCCTGTACGGCGACCTGAAGCTGACCGCCAACGAGGGCCTGACCCGTGACAACGTGGCCGAGCTGGTGTTCAACGCCCTGACCAAGGCCGTGCCCGTCCAGTACAACGAGCTGCTGGGTGTGTACTACAACGAGAACCAGGGGAATCATCTACTCCCTGGAGTTCAACTACCTGCAGACCCTGGGCTACAAGAACTTCGACCTGGTGTACCGCACCGACACCGAGACCATCTACGGCCGTCCCGCCACCACCTGGGGCACCGGCACCTACAACGATGCCCACCAACGCCGGCACCACTCAGAAGGATAAGTATCTGACCGGCGAGGGCGGTCTGATCGCTGATCAGGTCCGGATGCTGGACAAGGACGAGATCATCACCGTCCCCAACACCCCCGACTACGTCTACACCGCTAACACTGATGAGCAGGACGTCTACAAGGATCTGGGCGCCACCGTCTGCAACAACGCCCGGAACCAGGATGAGGAGTACACCTGGACTGTCTTTGTCAACGGCGAGGAAGTGTTCTCTGGCGTGACCAACGAGGCTAAGGAGGGCGAGATCCCCGGCCTGAATGATGACGCCACCTACGGCGCCGATGATGAAAAAGAACCTCATCCCTGAAAATGAGAAGACCAAGTATCAGTTCACTGACAAGGGCACTGTCACCGAGATCTACATCGATGACTACACCCTGGACGTGACTGTGGTAGAGATCAACTACTACCTGGGCGAGGTCACCACTGTCAAGGACGACGATGACGGCACCTATGTGAGCGTGCGCGCCCTGTCTGACGAAGCCCAAGAGTCTGGACGACCGCACTTTCTACACCTCCGACTTCGAGGAGGGATGACTATGTTGTCTTCACCGTGGACTTCGACGAGGACGAGGACTTCTACATCTGCGAGCTGATGGCTCCCGAGACCGTCACCGGTGAGGTCACCCGCGTAGACAAGAACACCGGCGAAAGCGATGAGGACAATGACAACACCTATGTCCGCATCGACGGCAACAAGTACACCTATGCCAGCAAGAACCACAACGTCTATGACCTGGATGAAGGCAAGCGGCAGCACCCCACTCTGAACGAGGACTACACCCTGTACATGACCCCGAGGGATATATCCTGGGCTACGCTCTGGCTGACCAGTCCCCGACCAGTATCTGTACGTGGAGGACTCCGATGAGGAGATGGGCGACTGGCAGGCCAAGGTCGTTCTGGAGGACGGCACCTCCGCCAAGGTAGAGCTGAAGAACGACTACGTCAAGGTCAAGAACGGTACCAACTATTCCATCGAGTGGGTGAAGGAGAACGGCCAGCCCTTCGGCGAGGATGAGCCGATCCGGAAGGTCCGCACTGCTGGCGACGGCCATGTCTTCTCTTACACCGTCAACGATGACGGTGTCTACACTCTGACCATGGCCGATCACCTCTGCTGGAACACCATCGACGCTGACCAGGCGAAGGTGACCGACGTCCAGATCCACAACGGCAAGGCCTATATCGAGGCCGGTGTCAATGAGATCATCGTGGACCGGGATACCATCTTTGTGGACGTAGACAACAACGTGGCCTACACCGGCTATGATGAGGTCCCCAACGTGGACAATGCCGACATCGCCTATGCCAAGGACGGCCGCACCGCTGAGGTGGTCTTCATCGTCAACGGCGAGATCTACGACGAGAACAGCACCTACTTCATGCTCGCCAAGGATACCCGTGAGTCCCTGAACAAGGACGATGACTTCTGGGAGTACTCCCAGGCCTATGTGGACGGCCAGAAGCAGAACGTGATCGTGGCCTATGACGCCCTTCAGAAGTGGGATGCCGTCAAGGGCGAGTGGGTCAAGGACGAGAACAATGAGGGCAAAACCCTGAAGGTCGGCGTGCTTTACAAGGCCGTCAAGAGCAACTCGGACGGCTACTTCACCGCCATCCGCCCTGTGGAGCTGGCCGATGAGTATGTGACCGAGGTCGCCAATGACGCCTTCTGGATCACCGACAACCACAGCTACGCGGAGAAGGACTGGATCAAGTACGACACCGACGGCGAGACCATCTTTGTCGTGGTGGAGCAGACCTACGACAAGAAGGGCAACAAGGATAAGCTGGTCATCGACGATGGCAACATCGACGACATGTTTGTCAGCGTGAAAGCGAATGGCGATATCGTTCCTGACGAGGACGGTTACTACTCCTATGTCTCCGTCATCGAGGAGGATGAGGAGTACGCCGAGCTGGTCTACATCTGGCTGACCAAGGATGAGCTCACCTATAGTGATGAGGATGCCGCCGTGGCTGACCTGGCGAAGGTGACCGGCCTGGATGGCAAGACCGCTGAGCAGCTGGCTGGCCTGCTGACCGACATCCAGGACAACCTGGACAAGAAGGTCTCCCCGAGACCCTGAAAGAACTCAAGGACGCCGTGGATAAGATCAAGGCCGCTCAGAAGGCCCTGACTGATGCTCAGAATAATGCCAAGGCCGCTCTGAATGACTATGCGGATAATATCCTGGACACTTACGAGGGCAAGCTGACCGCCAAGCAGGCCCGCGATATCGCCGCCGCCGTTGATGCGGGCGAGGAGGCTATCGACGCCGCTGCCAAGACTGGCGTGAATGATGCTCTGATGGTGCCAAGGCGGCCATCGACGAGGTGGCCAAGGATGCTGTCGACGAGACTGCCGACGAGAAGCTGGTAGCTGATGCTGGGGCTGCAATTCCCGCTGAAGTGACCGTTAAGGAGCGCGCTTCTAACGGTAACAAGCCCACTGGCCAGCAGCTGAATCAGCACACCCTGAAGGACTACAAGATCGATGGTGTGACCTACACTGTCTCCGATCCCGCTGATTGGAACACCCTGACTGCTGGTACGGATGATACCTATGTGGGAACCGCTACCGTGACTATGACCGCCGGTAAGGCGACTGCGACCAAGGAGATCAAGGTCTCCTTCGTGGCCACCGACTATAAGAACGTCAAGGAAGCCGCAGAGGTGATCGGCAAAGAGGTGCGCGTTGAGGTCAAGGAGAGCGAGATTTCCTCCGGAGTCGACACCGCTATCAAGACTGCTCTGGAGGCCAAGCATGAGGGCGTCGAGATTACCGCTACGGTGAATGGTACTGTGAGCGGTACTGAGGGCGACATTCTCTATAAGACCGCTGAGATCACCATTGCTGATAAGACTGTGTCCACCACTAGCTACGAAGTTACGATCGATGTGACTATCGATGTAACTGCGGGCTAATTCTGGTTGAATACGTCTCGATCATGTACTGCCGCCCCCGGATTTCGGGGGGCGGCGCGTTTCCTATTTGACCGCGTAAAACGCGAATGCGCTCCCACTGCTGATGGTCCCACCCCGCTGTGCAGCCGCAGGTGGGTGAGCGCAGCGGCGGTCAGACTGTTCAGGGTGTAAAAGCTGTTAAGCCCGGAGGAATCTGTGCCCTTTTCATTCAGCGAGGCCCCGTTGATATAACAGCCCAGCCGGCCGGCAGGGCAGGACGGTCTGGCGCCGCACCGCCGCAGGACGATCACCCCGGTCCCGCAGGTCCCCCCGCTGATATTTCAGCCCGATGGCCGTTCCGGTGGACCCCAAGGCGGACACATAATAAGCCTCACCATCGTTGAAGGACAGTTTGATCTCCCCGCTTCCCCGCAGGTCGTAATGCAGCTGGAGCTCCCAGTACCCTGTCCAGTCCGGGACCGGAAGATCAAAGCCTGGAGGCCGCTGTGTTCAAGGCAGTCCGTCCCAGAAAGACCATCCGATTCTCCTCCCGCAGTTGTGAGACTGCCCCATCAAGAGCTACCTGCTCCGCCTTGCCTCTCTCCAGAGCGGAGACACGCTTCTCCGCCGCTGTCAGGGCGGTCTCGTCCGCCTTCTGGCTCACTACGGAGGACAGGTTGGTCACCGTAGATTTGTCGGCTTTTCGCCCCGCCTGCTCCGCCAGGGCGCGGAGCGCTCCGTCGATCTTGGCGTTGTCGGAGTTGAAGTCCACCCGCTCCACCTTGTCCGCGGCCTCCCACTGGGAGAGCCCATAATACTGCGTCTGTCCGCTTGCCATAAAAAATCCCTCCTGTCCTGACTGGGCCCGGCAGATCCGGACCCGCTCAAAACCGGAGGGAAAAGCTGTTTTGTGAGACGTTTCAATACAAATTATGGAAGTAAAAGCAAAACTGTGCTCATTTTGCCCCGCCTGTGCAGGGCTCACGGGCATTTTTTGAGGGGAGTGCTGGGATACGGCCCGATGAGGACATCGGACCCCGCAAAAAGGGAGGCATCTGTGGACGCAGATACCTCCCTTCTTGATGAGACAGCCGGGGGAATACCGCCCGCAGGCCGGCCCGCGCCCACTGCGAGCCCGACGAAGCGGGATGCAGTGGGAAAGAAAAGACAGCAAAACAAGCGTCCCCTGACTTATAAAATAAGTCGGAGCAAGCGATACAAAACTTGCTCCGACGTGAAAGGGACGGTTAAAATCTGGGCTATAGAGATGTCAGACCGGTCTTGACCGGCGGCGCTGATGCGCCGTAAATTCGCAGGTCCGCAGGACTAAACAATTGCGCAGGGAGGGCTTTGACCGACAGGCCATCGAAATGCCAAAGGGGAGCGGCACCCAAAAAGAAAGACACGACAAAAGTCGTGTCTTTCTTTTTGGTGCGCGAGGCGGGACTTGAACCCGCACGTGCGTAATGCACACTAGAACCTGAATCTAGCGAGTCTGCCAATTCCACCACTCGCGCATATTGGCGGCACACAGAAAACGCTCAGTGCAGGTGATATATTAGCATAACTTGGTCCTGCTGTCAACACTTTTTGCGGAAAAACGTCAGCCGAAATGAAAAAAGATGGGTGCATAAAGAGAGGAGCAGTACAATAAAAATGATTGACAGAGCGTGGTCCCGCGTGGTAAGCTAGATAAACATATAAGGGAGTAGTCGGCGCGGCGCGCGGCAGAGTCAACACACTGGAGGAAAGTCCTCCTGGCTCTGCATGAAACGATGAGACTTATCTGTCGTGGGGACAGATAGGTCTTTTTCTTTTGCCCGTTCCAGGGTCGGGGAGGACCGGCTGCGTGTGAGGAGGAACCACAATATGAGCCTGTGGGAATTGTTTGTTATTGCGGTAGGACTGTCTATGGACGCCTTTGCAGTGGCCATATGCAAGGGACTTTCGGTGGGGCGGGTCAGGGGAAGCCACGCCGTGACGGCAGGAATCTATTTCGGCGGCTTTCAGATGCTGATGCCTCTTCTGGGCTATCTGCTGGGGGTGCGCTTTCAAGAGATCATCGCAGGAGTCGACCAATGGATAGCCTTCCTCCTGCTGGGGCTGATCGGAGCGAACATGATCCGGGAGTCCCGGGTCCATGCGGGCGGTGGCCAGCATGACGACAGCCTCCTTCCGCCCCCGGTCCATGCTGCCGGCCTGGCGTGGCGGCGTGGCCACCAGGGCATCGACGCACTGGCGGTCCTGGGATGGGGAGTGACCTTCGCCTTTCTACGGGTGGAGATCGGGCCCATTCTTGGGCCGGGTTCCCTGATCATCGGCGTGGTGATCGGCATCATCATCGGTCTGGGCTCTGCGGACCGTGGTGATCGGCATCATCAGGCACCGCGGACCTGTGGATCGGGCACCGACGTCGGCACGATCATGCAGGTGGTACTGACGCTGAAAAACCTGCTGGGCTCACTGATCAATTTCTGTGTCCCGCTGATCATCATCGGCTTTATTGCCCCGTCTATCACCCGTCTGCGGAGCAATGCCTCCCGGATGCTGGCCCTGGCGCTGGCACTGGCCTATACCTCCTCAGGTATGCGCCGCACTGATGTCAATGGGGGCCGGCTACGCCATCATCCCCGGCCTGTCCATCCAGTCGGCAGCGGAGGGGCTGAGGGAGGCGCCGGAGCTGCTGTTCAACCTGGACATCGCCCCGTCATGTCGGTGATGTCCGCGCTGGTCTTTTCTGTGCTGGTGGGCCTGGCGGCCACCTGGACCCAGGGCCAAGGCATCACCCAGGTGCTGGAGGAGTTCCAGCGGGTGGTGCTGGCGGTGGTCTCTCGGGTGGTGATCCCCATCCTGCCCTTCTTTATCGCGGGCACCTTCTGCGGGCTGGCCTATGAGGGCAGCATCACCCGCCAGCTGCCCGTCTTCCTCATCGTGATCCTGATCGTGATGGTGGGACACTACCTCTGGCTGGCAGTTCTGTATCTGCTGGCGGGGCTCTACTCCGGGGAGAAGCCCTGGGAGGTCCTGCGGCACTACGGCCCCGCCTACCTCACCGCTGTGGGTACTATGTCCTCCGCCGCCACCCTGGCTGCGGCCCTGGAGGGAGCACGGAAGTCCAAGGTGCTGCGCCGGGACATGGTGGACTTCGGCATCCCCCTGTTCGCCAACATCCATTTGTGCGGATCGGTGCTGACCGAGGTATTCTTCGTGATGACGGTGTCCAAGGTGCTCTACGGTGAGCTGCCCTCCCCCATGCCCCAATGATCCTCTTCTGCTTCCTGCTGGGTGTCTTTGCGGTGGGGGCGCCCGGCGTGCCCGGCGGCACGGTGATGGCCTCCCTGGGCCTGATCATCAGCGTAGTGGGCTTCGACAATGACGGCACCGGCCTGATGATGACCATCTTTGCGCTTCAGGACAGCTTTGGCACCGCCTGCAACATCACCGGAGACGGGGCGCTGACCCTGATGCTCACTGGATATGCCAAGAAGCACAACATTCAGGAGGCACCTGGAAATCCGTTGGCCTGACACAAAAAACAGCGCGCGCCGGGGGGAGTTTCCCCGGGGCGCGCTGTTTTGTTCCGAAATGGGCTGGAACCACAACGCCCGGCCTGTTTACACAGGCCGGGCGTTTGGAGAAGAGAATAAGAAGACAGGAAGCGAAAGTAACAGGGGTCCCCTTTACTTGACCGTCTGGAGCAGGTCGCTGGAGCAGCCTGCCCGCAGGAGGTAGCTGTCAGTGGTGTGGCCCAGAATGGTCTGCACCTTTCTGGAGATGGCCATCACCTTGCGCACGTCGATGCCGGTGGTGATACCGGACTCGTCGCACATGTGGATCACATCTTCAGAGGAGATGTTGCCGGCAGCACCGGGGACAAAGGGACAGCCGCCAAGACCGCCAAAGGAGGTGTCAAAACGGGTCATGCCGGCCTCCATGGCGGCCATGATATTGGCCATGGCAACGCCGCGGGTGTTGTGGAAGTGGAGCCACCAAGAGACAGTGGGGGAATTTGGTGTGGACATGGGAACACATCTCATAGACCTGGTTGGGGACGCCCATGCCAGAGGTATCGGACAGGGAGATCTCGGTGATGCCCACGTCCAGATATGCATCGATGATGGAGTCGATCTCGGACTGAGGGATGCGGCCGTCCCAGGGGGAGCCGAAGGGCATGGAAATGGAGCCGGAGACCTCGATCCCGTGCTCCGCGGCGGCCTTGACACAGTCGGCAAAACCGGCTACACTCTCCTCAGGAGTCATATTCAGATTCTTCAGGTTGTGCTCACGGCTGGCGGAGACATTCAGCTTCACCTTTTTGCAGCCGCAGTCCGCGGCGCGCTGGACGCCCCGCAGATTGGGAATCAGAGCGCGAAACTCCACGCCGGGGGAATTCATTGACCAGAGCCTTGAACAGGTCATCCGTATCTGCCATCTGGGGCACCTTTTTGGGGTGCATGAAGGAGCCGACCTCGATCACGGGGAAGCCGGCGTCCACCAAGTCCCGCAGAAGGGAGAGCTTATCCTCGGTGGAGACGATGGTCTTTTCGTTCTGGAGGCCGTCGCGCAGGCCCACCTCACAGATGGTGATTTCAGAGGGTAGATTCATCATAGCTGGGGAAACCTCCTTGATAATGCCGGCACGGCGGCGAGGTTTTGTGGAAAATGTGCGAAACGCCTGCCGGATGCCGGAACATTCATTAGCATCTTATACGATTATCATACTGTATTGGTCTCCATTATTCCAATATAAGTTTTACATTAAACTATGGAAAATTTCGATGGTTGAGGCGCGGCGGCGGACCGTCAAAGAGCTCCGCGCCCCTTGCCCTGGGGCTGCCGGCGGCCTGGAAGCGGGACCGGGAGGGGCTTGGAGAGCCCCAAAGGGGAAAATCGTCAGACATCATGGAGAAATAGGGGAGCTTAAATAAAGTTGAGCGATTTGCACAATCGAAAAATTTGCATGTCCAAATCCTTAAAAAAACCAAGGTTCCTGTATGGGTGCACAATTTTGATAGGGTAAAACTATACAAATGGAACAATAAATTGGGATGAGAAGCGGGTAAAGCATGCGAAGTATTGATGAAATTATGAAGAGTTCGCAGTAGACGAATTTGTAGTTTTGAAATAAAATGGGAGACAACGAAAAGAGGGAATTGGTGATAGTGCCACAAGGGTGATATTTCCAGTGCCCTCTCCTCATGTTTGCCGCCGGGATTGTTTATTTTTATGGCAGCCATCGGCGTGCCGGCCCGGGCGGGCAGGGGACGGATGTTCCCGCCGCCTCCAGCTCAAAGGCCGGGAAACGGCCCCTGCGGGACCGAATACAATATGATATTAGAATTCGGAGGAATGCAGTATGTCCAGAAAGTTTTCGTTGGCCTATTTGACCATCCCCGGTACCGCCCCTGTGGACCAGATCCGCATCGCCAAGGAGGCGGGGTATGACTTCGTCAGCCTGCGCACCATCCCGATGCACCTGCCCGGAGAGCCGGAGTTCCTGCTCCACAAGGACGCCAAGCTGTTCGAGGAGACCCGCCAGGCTCTGAAGGAGTACGACATGCCCGTGATGGACATCGAGCTGGCCCGCGTCCGTCCCGACCTGGACATCAACGAGTATGACCCCGCGTTTGAGAAGGCAGCCGAGCTGGGCGCCACCGACGTGCTGGGCAGCATCTGGACCCGGGACAAGGCCTACTACATCGATCAGGTGGCCAAGATCGCCGAGATGGCCAAGAAGTACGGCCTGAAGTATAACGTGGAGTTCCTGCCCTGGGCCGGTGTCCGCAACCTCCAGGAGGCCATCACGCTGGTGGACACTGTGAAGGCGGACAACCTGTACATCATGGTGGACACTCTCCATGCCGGCCGCGCCGGTGTCACCGGTGCCGAGCTGGCCCGCACCGATCCCAAATACTTCAACTTCATCCACCTGTGCGACGGCCCCGCCGGGCCCGACGGAGACCCCGTCCTGGACAACATCAAGGAAGAGCTGATGCTCTTCACCGCACGTGAGGGCCGCCTGTACCCCGGAGAGGGTGCCATGGACATCGCCGGCATGGTGAAGGGGATGCCAGATCCCCCCTGTCCATCGAGCTGCCCAACCTGAAGCGGATCGAGGAGCTGGGTGTGGCCGGCCATGCCAAGCGCTGCCTGGATACTGCCAAGGCTTACTTTAAGGAGCACGGCATCGACTGAGTCCTGCCGTCTGATATCACCGCAATAAAACTTTTTTGAAGAGAATGAGAGAGGGATCGTTATGAAGATCGACATCAACACCAAAATGATCACCCTGCTGGGCAAACCTCTGGGCCAGTCTTTCGCCGCCCGGATGCAGAACGCCGGTTATGAGGCCGCCGGTCTGAACATGCTTTACTTCTACACCGAGGTGGACAAGGACCACTTGGGCGATGTGGTCAACGGCCTGCGCTACATGAACTTTGCCGGCTTCGCCGTGACCAAGCCCAACAAGGTCCGCGTGCTGCGCTACCTGGACGAGCTGGACCCCCTGTGCAAGAAGATGGGCGCCAGCAACACCGTGGTCAAGACCCCCGAGGGCAAGCTGATCGGCTACAATACCGACGGCGTTGGCTTCTACACCTCCCTGGTGGAAGAGGGCAAGATCAACGTGGAGGAGTCCACCTTCTTCTGCTTCGGTGCCGGCGGCGCCGGCCGTGCTATGTGCAGCGTGCTGGCCTATCACGGAGCCAAGAAGATCTATATCACCGATTTCTATGAGCCCTGCGCTGAGTCCCTGGTCATGGACATCAACGAGAACTTTGCCCCTGTGGCTGAGCTGGTCCACCACGGCGACTACGCCAAGATCGCTGAGTGCAACGTGGTTATGAACGCCAGCGGCATCGGCATGGGCTCCACCATCGGCCAGACTCCCATGCCCGTGGAGCACATCCAGCCCGGTCAGTTCTATTTTGACGCCTGCTACAACCCCGACAAGACCCAGTTCCTGCTCAACGCGGAGGAGAAGGGCTGCCAGGTGCTCAACGGTCTGGGCATGTCCCTGTATCAGGGCGCCGCACAGATCGAACTGTGGACTGGCGAGAAAGCCCCTGTGGAAGCCATGCGCAAGGAGCTCATGGACATCCTGGCGGAGAGCAAGTAAGGACCCCCCATCTGCGCTGTGCGCTGTTTTGAATGAGAAGACAAGAAGAGAGAGAGGAAACCACGCATTGGGGTATTTCCGCGTTCCGGGGGAGAAGAGATCGGGATGCGGAGCAGTCCGGCCCCCGCCGGACATGTCTGCCGCCGGGAACAGCCCGGTGAAAGACGTTGTAAGTAGTAAAGAGGAGGTAAAACATGAAAGTCATCAAATGGCTGGATGAGCACTTTGAAGAGACCTTCCTGGTCATTTTCCTGGTCCTCATCTCCTGCATCACCATGCTGCAGATCATCGCCAGAACCTTCTTCTCCGCCCTTTCCTGGCCGGAGGAGTTCTGCCGCTACTGCTGGATCTGGGCGTGTTCATTTCCCTGCCCTACACCATGCGCAAGGGCAACATGCTGCGCGTGAACGTGCTGGTGGACCTGCTGCCCACCAAGGCCCGCAACGCGATCAACATCGTGATCGATCTCATCAACACTGTGGTGATGGCGCTGTTCTTCTATGGATCCATCACCGTGATCCAAAACGCCCTGAACAGCGGCCGTACCTCTCCCGCCATGGAGTTGCCCATGGCCGCTGTGTACATCTGCCTGCTGATCGGCTTCGGCCTGGGTGTCCTCCGCGGCATCCAGCAGATCGTGCTTCATGTCATGAACTTCAATAAGAAGGAACTGACCACTCTGGAGCAGGCTATGGCGGACGCCGCTGAGGAGGCCGCCGCGGCCAAAGGGTGATCTGGAAGGAGGCGCGAACTAATGGCTGCATTAATGGTATTTATCGTATTTCTGATCGCAATCGCCGTGTCCGTGCCCATTGGCGTGGCCATGTGCCTGGGCACCCTGTTCCCCAGTATTTTATGAACGCCGGAGCACCGGTGGACCAGTTGATCAACTTCACACTGTCCGGTGCTGACTCCACTCCCATCCTGGCGGTGCCTCTGTTCATCCTGGGCGGCGTGATCATGGCCAAGGGCGGCATTTCCCGCCGGCTGTTCAACTTCTTCTCCTACTTCGTAGGAAACATCCCCCGGCGGTGTGCCCTGTGCGGCTATCCTGACCTGCCTGTTCTACGGCGCCATCTCCGGTTCCGGCCCGGCCACCACCGCCGCCGTCGGCTCCATGTGCATCCCCTTCATGGTGGAAATGGGCTATGAGAAGCGCTGGAGCGCCGGCCTGATCGCCGTGGCCGGCGGCCTGGGCGTTATCATTCCGCCCTCCATCCCCTTCGTGCTCTACTCCCTGGCCACCGGCGTTTCCACCGGCGACCTGTTCCTGGCCGGTGTCATCCCCGGCATCCTGATCGGCGTGTTCATGATGGCTTATGCGGTGATCTTCTGCGTCACCAAGGGTGAGGACAAGCAGCGCATCCGCGCCAAGATGTCCGAGCTGCGGGGCAACGGCTTCCTGAAGCTGTTTGCTGACAGCTTCTTCGCCCTGCTGTGCCCCATCATCGTGCTGGGCGGCATCTACTCCGGCATCGTCACCCCCACTGAGGCTGCCTGCGTGTCCGTGTTCTACGCGCTGTTCGTCTCCCTGGTGGTGTACCGCTCCATCACCTTGAAGGACCTGATCCCTTCCTGGCCAGCTCTGTCAAGACTTACGGCGGCCTGGCCTTCGTGCTGGCTTTCGCCACCGCTTTCGGCCGCGTGCTGTCCCTGACCCGCGCCACCAAGGTGATCGAGGACTTCATTGTGGGCAACTTCACCACTTCCTGGAGCGTCCTGTCTGTCCTGGTCATCCTGTTCCTGATCCTGGGCATGGTCATGGATACCGGCCCCGCCATCGTTATCCTGGCCCCCATCCTGCTGCCCGCTGTGCAGGCCCTGGGTGTGGACTCCGTCCACTTTGGCGTCATCCTGGTGTGCTGTCTGTCCATCGGCCTGGCCACGCCTCCCTTCGGCCTGGACCTGTTCGTGGCCGGAAACCTGGCGGAGGAGCCGCCTATGGCTGTCGCCAAGCGCGCGGTCCCCTTCATCATCGCTTTCCTGCTGGCCCTAGCTCTCATTACTTATGTGGAGCCTGTCAGCTTGGCACTGTTGGGCCGCTGACCGCTGATCTTGGTTCACCCTTGACCTGGCCGGCCTCTGGCCGGCCGGGCAAGTGAACAAATAAAACATACCATTTAAGAGGAGGAAACAAACATGAAGAAATTTGCAGCTCTTGTCCTGGCTGGCGCCATGACTCTGGGCCTGGCCGCCTGCGGCGGCGGCAACACCAGCACCCCCGCCGCCAGCTCCACCCCTGCTGCCAGCACCCCCTGCCAGCACCCCGCTGCCAGCACCGGTTCTGACTACGCCAGCCTGGACCCCGTGGTCCTGCGCGGCGCTGACTCCGCCGGCGTGGGCGCCGCTGCCCAGCAGCTGGGCGAGCTGGTTGCCGAGAAGGTGGACGCCATCACTGGCGGCCAGCTGACCGTTGAGTACTATCCCAACAGCGAGATGGGCGGCGACATGGACATCCAGCAGCAGATGCTGGACGGCACCCTGGACTATGTGGTGCTGCAGACCGCTCCCACCGTCTCCTTCGTGCCCGCCGTGGCCGTGTTCGATCTGCCCATGGTCTTCGCTCAGTATGACGGCGACACCATTGACCAGGTGCTGAACGGCGATGACAGCGAGTTCCTGAAGGCCATTGCCCCCAAGTACGAAGAGAAGAACATGAAGATCCTGGGCTACCTGCAGAACGCCACTTACCGTCTGACCACTTCCAATGTGAAGCTGGACACTCTGGATGCGTTCAAGGGCCTGCAGATCCGCACCATGGAGAACCAGAACCACATGGCTTTCTGGTCTGCTCTGGGCGCTTCCCCCCACGCCTCTGGCCTGGCCTGAGGTGTACATCTCCCTGCAGAACGGCACCATCGACGCTCATGAGAACGCCGCTGATACCTGCGCCACCTCTAACATGAATGAGGTCCAGAAGTACCTGAACTTCACCAACCACATCCTGTACCTGAACCAGATCATCATCAACAATGACAAGTTCAACAGCCTGGACCCCCTGTACCAGGATGCCCTGACTCAGGCCGTGGACGAGGCCATTGCTGAGCTGCGTCCTGCTCTGACTCAGCTGGATAAGGACAGCAAGGATCAGCTGGCTGCCGGCGGCATGGAGATGGTGGAGTACGCTCCCGAGTTCTATGACGAAGTTCTGAACCTGCAGGGCGTGCAGGACCTGTACACCAAGATCGACGGCGAGGTCGACGGTCTGGGTACCATCCTGCAGGACGAGCTGGCCGCTGTTGCCGGGGCCTGATCCCCAGCTGCGGACAAGCGCGTACCCATGAATTTCAAACGGGCCGGCGCCCCAGCGGCGCCGGTCCGTTCTTCCTTTGGGTGGTCCCGTGGGTCTGCTCCCCGGCAGAGATATTCCGGAGGCGGTCCCATGCGTCCAGCCAGAGCTGATCCGCTGAAAGACTGCTGTGTTTTGGAGAGGAGCGTTTCTATGGAGCTGCTGAAGAAAAAAGCCGGGCATTTCTGCTTCTGTTTGTCACCTTCTTCTTCTGGGGGGAGCGTGTATGTGGGGGACGCTGATCTCTGACGATGTGCCCGCCCCCTGCTGGGCTGCCTGCGGTGTTTTGTAGCCTCATTTCCCCTGATGCTCATGGCCCGGAAGCACTTCGGCGTGAAGATCGACCGGGCGGACTGGAAATACTTTGCCGGGGTGGGGGTCATGGGCTATTTCCTCACCATCTTCCTCATCCAGCTGGGGATCTCCCTCACCGGGGCCTCTATGGCCTCCCTGGTCAACTCGTGACACCAGTGGGGGTCACCATCTTCGCTGCCCTCCACCTGAAGGAAAAGATCACCCCCACCAAGGTGCTGTGTCTGGTGCTGGCACTGGTGGGCACCTTCGTCATCACCACCGGCGCCACCGGCCAGGGAGATGGCGGGCATCCTGGTGGTGCTGGCGGCAGTGGTCACCTGGAGCGTGGCCTCTGTCTTCATGCGCCAGCTCACCGCCAAGTATCCCCCCCATTCTGGTCACAGCCTACGGCATGGTCATCAGTCTGATTTTCCACATCCCCACGGGGGTGGCGGCCGCGGTGCAGGCAGGGGGCACCGGCCTGAGCTCCGCCAACATCCTGGTGGTGCTCTATCTGGGGCTGGTGGGCTCCGGGCTGGCCCAGTACACCTGGACGGCCAGTCTGGCCGAGCTGCCTGCCAGCACCTGCTCCCTCTTTTACCCTCTCCAGCCCATGTTCTCTGCCCTGCTGGGCATACTGCTGCTGAACGAGACTTTCACCCCCTCCTTCCTGGTGGGATTGGTGCTCATCTCCGCTGATGTCATCCTCAGCACCCTGGAGACCCGCAAGCTGGCAAAGCAGGCGCAGGCCGGGTCAGACCGATAAGATATGCTTTTTCTGTCCCGAACTGAAAAATATATTTGATTCTTTCATCGAATTATGGCATAATTGAATCAATATATTAAGATCCGGGACAGAAAGGGGGAGCGCCGTATGAATTTACGGCAGCTGCAATATTTCAAGACCATCGCCGAGCTGGAGCACTACACCCGGGCGGCGGAAAAGCTGTATGTCAGTCAGTCCAACCTGAGCCACTCCATTCAGGAGCTGGAGGACGAGCTGAATGTGGAATTTTTTGTTCGAAAGGGACGCAACATCAAACTGACCAAATATGGGGAGCTGTTCCTCCCCTATGTTTCCCAGGCCCTGAACCTGCTGGACACCGGGTGGCCCGACTCCAGGATTATATCAACCCAAACAGCGGCACGGTGGTAATGGCCTGCTTTCCCTCCCTGGCGGAGTTCGCGCCTGAGCTGATCGTGCGCTATTTATCCGAGACCAACCGGGTGGGGGTGCGCCTCCAGTTCAACCAGGAGGCCACCTTCATGCAGCTGCGGGACAAGCTGCTGGCCGGGGAGATCGACCTGCTCTTCTGTACTAAAATCGACGACCCCCGGGTGGAAGGGGCCCTCATCGGTGAGCACCAGATCGTCCTGCTGGTCCCGGAGAGCCACCGGCTGGCTCAGCGGGAGTCGGTGGACCTGCGGGAGCTGGACGGGGAGCCCCTTCATCTCTTTCGACAACAACTGCCAGCTGCGCTCCGTCACCGAC
>VOFI01003779.1_pt1 | contig 25760 bp, 47 predicted proteins | sample 5384131 | NCBI WGS metagenome assembly VOFI01 (sample SAMN12384728, study PRJNA508395) | human gut metagenome | isolation source: healthy gut H | host: Homo sapiens | reverse complement strand
ATTACCACCTGACCAAACAGAATACCGATTAGGCGTTGGTTAAAATGGTTTCCACACGGAACTAATTTGCAATTAATAAATCTAAACCACTGGTTACATATTTTTGTATCCTTAAATACAAACTGTGCATACGGCAGGAAAACATGACAACTGGAGCCGACACCGAACACCATTGTAATGATGCGCTTAATCAAATTCACTTTTTTCCAACTTTTTTTTGAGCCGTAAGGTCATTCATTGAAATACCCATTACTCCACCAATTCCTTCTTCCAACTTACGGTTATGACATTACCCGTTTTTATTGGCCGTGCCAATAAACCAACATCTTTAATAATTTTGCTGTCCTTCTGAAGATTCTATAAATTCAAACCATGCATTAATCAACGCACTGTTCTGTTCCCTTTTTATAAATTTGAATAAACGGACGCTGTACGGTATAAGTACCGTTTTTCTATATTTTCTTCCGTTGCCTCGACGCCGTCTACTTTACATGCTACAACGCTGTCGTTCAAAAGATTTCCCAACGAAACGTATCCAATTGCTGAAATATCACTGGATATTTTTGTAACTAATTTCACCGGTTGAAGAAAGCTCTGCCGCATATAGGCCGGAGATTCTATGCTAAAATAGATTCAAATCCGTCTCTGGTTCCGGAAGCAGCCTCTCTTCCCAATGTAGTAATTGCTTTATCTTGACCGCCAAGCTCACTCCAGTTTGTAATATCACCTGTAAAAATCTTTTCAATTTGTTTCTGTTGTCAAATCCTGCACCGGATTGTCTTTATGCACCGCAATGGCAATGCCGTCAATCGCAATTTGCTTTATCTCAAATTCATCCGGATTTTCACTTTCTTTTAAATCTCTGGACATATCTCCAATTAAAGCAATACCCGAACGTACAGAGTTTGGCGCATCACCGGAACCGGTTCCGCTTTTTTCTACAGAAACGCCGGGATATTTTTCGCTGAATGCCTCTCCCAAAGCTTGGCACACTCTTGTCATAGAAGTAGAACCGTTTAATGTTAATTTACCTGCAACTGTTCCACTCATATCCTGGCTTTCAGATAATTTGGTTCCTACAATTTCAGGACCGCAGCCTGTAAGTAAACCAACTGAAGCTACTAATATTATTATGGTAAGCAGGGATAAAAATTTCTTCATCCTTGTTTAACCTCCAACCAATCATTTTATGTCTGTTCTATTTTAATTCTCTAATGTTAAATCTATGTTAAATTCCTTTTAGAAAGTTCTAAAAAAAGTTCATAATTAATATTCCGATTATATGTATACTATAGTAAATTTTAAAAATATAGTTATGATATGAAAGGCAAAAGCACTATGAGGTTCATAGTGCTTTTGAAATATTTCACGTAACTTTGCTTTTTGTATTAAATTTTTAAATTTGATCTCTTACAATCTCTTCCAGTTGTTCAGGAAACACAATTCCTCTCACCAACTTATAACATAAACGCTTTGCATCAATTGTGCTTCTGGTTATTTGTTCACATTTAGAGCAAAGTGTCTCATTTTCTTTCTCTTGCAGTATTGTAATGGAGTAACCTTCTTTCCTGCTTCCTGTTAAGTAATACTTTAAAATACATTTTCCGTGTTCAACCACAACTCTCCCAAATAATCTTCTCATTCACATTCTCCTATTTTTCAAGCTTAATGATAAAACAAACCTCGTGAAATATTTTCACTATTATCATACGTAATTGCAAACAAAAAACACAATCAAAACTATACTAAAAATGTGTAGAAAAATACCAATACTGCCATATATGCGGAAAACAAAACAGAAAAAAGCATATATCTTGTTATTTTTTATTTTATTACAATATTGAATTACTTAAGTGTTGAAAAAGGAGGTAAAACTTTACATAAATGATATAAAAAACATAACCCTTTTAAACAAAATAAATTTTAAAAATACTATTTCGTCTATTATGTGCTGATATTCAACAATTTCAACCATTTTCAACTAAAAAAGTAAGTTTGTATTTTTATTTACAAATCAATGAAATAATTTCACACTTTATGTTATTTATCTTAACAATTAGCTTATATTAGAATAGCAATATGGCAAATTTTGTATTTAAAGGGTGAGATGTATGAAAAAGAATAGCCGAACGAAAAAATATTATTTACTTCTTATAATTGCGTTATTATCAATTGCAAAGTTTATTATGCGGAGCAACATTAATTGGAATTTCTATGAATACACCTACAGGTACAAAGCTGAATATTTCAGTCGGCTCTTCCACAAAATTGATTCCCAAAAAAGACGAAGGTTATTTTTTTAATTCAAAATCAACAGCAGAGCACTTATGTTGCTTTGTTAAGTGAACAAGGATATATTTTGCAGGAACAAACATTTAACAGAAAATACAATGAGGTTTGTTATTCCGCTGATTATTTATATATTTTAATGTCAGATTCGGACATAAATCATCTATTATTACTTATCAATTATCTGATACATCCGTTACAAATTATCAAACTACAGAATTAAGTACAGCTTTATATTCCTTCACAACCTCTCAAGACGGAACCATATATGGTATTGACTACTGGGACAGACATAGTCTACTCGCTTATACCAATGTATCAGAGAAAACTTCAGCTCAGCCAATCCTCCTAAACACGTTTGAAGCATCTTTAGACAAATTATGTACCTCTCCGGATGGCATTCTTTATGTCGCATTAAAGGATAATACAGATGTGTATACTGCATCTATCTCCCAAGGACTGCCTTATCATTTTAACTTACACCAAACAGATACGGATATACCATCCTTTTCTCCTCATACACTTACAAATGACATACTATGTGATCGTAACGGTTACTTATATCAATTGCACACAGAACAAGCTTCATTATTTACTTTATTGAGCGACACTTGTTATACAAATGCATGTCCTCTTACGGATACCAATATTTTAGTTTCTCCTGCATCAAAAAGAATATTTAGAGGAATTGGACTTTAATGGAACCATGCAAAACCGTTATCAAATAAAAGGAGAATGTATCGCAATGGCGACAAATGCAAAAAGACACAGGGTATTTTATTAAAGCAGGAAGATTCGCTTTATTTTATTACGCTATCCGAACTTAGCCGTATAGAAAATACACCTGACAGTTCTGAACCTAATTCTTCAGAATTTGATTCTGTCTCCAGTACAACAAATGAAAGTGACCACGAAAATGACCAATCCTCTCACTCTGATTCCTCCTCTTCCAATTATCCTTATCAACTGGAGAGCGATACATTCTTAATAGATCGCAGCAACAATACTATTTTCTTTACCTCCAGCCACTACATTTGCTGTGTTACGAGACAGTTTAAACTCGACAAAAGATACCATTATTATGAAAAATCTAAGCGGTACTACTATAAACAGCGGAAATCTTGGCACAAGCTATACAGTTGCGCTTGAAATTGACGGCTCAATTGTAGACAAGCTCACCATTATAGTAAAAGGAGATATTAACGGAACCGGCACTGTTAATTCTAGAGATGTGCAGTTACTTTATGACCAATTAAACGGCTCTGAAACATTATCCGATATTCAGTTGCTGGCCTGCGATATGAACAGTGATGAACTGATAGACACCAGTGATCTATTGCTGCTAAAACAGCAAATTGTATCAGCACAATAAAAAAAGGACGAAGATAATACCTCGTCCTCTTTTTTAATTCAATTATAGAGAAGCTAAAATTTCGTTACATTTTTTAACTACATCTTCAGCAGTTACTGTACCCCCCACAGCAACAACCACAGCTGCCGTCTTTTCCTTTTTTCAAATACTGTAACAATATTTTTATTCATATCATATGTAGTATGATTTGCTTTTGGACAATCATTGGTATCCTCAGCCCAAATATAACCATTGTCTGTATTAAAGTACAATCTTACCCAACCGGTCTTTTCATTGTATCTTCCTGTTTCATTTTCAATGTCTTGAGAAAGTGTTACTTCTTTAATAGCCATAATAAATCATCCTCCATTTTTACATCTATAAAATGTACCCTTAGTTTAGCATACTAAAGTCAAGAATTCAATACTTACTGCACATCAAAATAGGAATAAATATATGTAACTCAAAGGTTAATTTATAAACATTATGTTAGAAAATTTTTATTAAGCCAGTATTTTTCCTTCCGGAAATAGTTTACGAAAAAATAAATCGTAATAGCGGACCTACAATCAATAACTGAAACGGCAAAGCCATTGCCAAGTTTCTGGGAAAAATCATTAAATATTGCCATCCAATGGTACTCCATTTCCCTGTTGCCATACAAGATTCAATTGCACCAAAGACAGACATAAGAATGACCATAGGTAAAATAGTGCAGCATGTAATTGATATAATAATTTTCCATGATTTACTTGTTGGCTTTACAAGAAAACGAAATGTAAACCTCTCTACAAATTTGGAAACAATGAATTTTTGGAATAAAAACGCTACCAAGTATGCAAGCGGAAACGCCAACCCCGCCTCCTGTAACACTTCTAAGGATACTCCCCCGTAAACAATAGCCATATTATTAAGTACACATCCAAATGGTCATAATAAAAACCAGCGGCACCAAATAAATTAAATCTTCCCTTTTATTCTGTGGCATTATAGATACCTCCATTTTACATTTTGCATTGATATTGATATTTATTGTATACATATTTTGGGACCTGATGTAATACCCTATTTTATTTTCAGTGTTATTCACAACATATAACGCACTATATCTTGTACATTTTCTCCATATAAATATATATATAATTATAAAATCCCACTTTTGTATATTTCTTTTTTTCCTTCAATGAAAAATAAAATATTTTTGTTTTATCAGAAAGTAATACCTTGTTTATGGATACCCCTTATCCTTTACACAATTTTAGACTAACCTTATATCAAAATATTATTGTATCTTGCCTATAAAAACATAACAATCTGCTTTATGATTATGATATGGAGAGAAGGTGAGAAATTTTAGTCGAGTACTTCATTGAAACGGTTTATCTTAATTTGTTATAATAAAATAAAACAACGAAATATAAGCGGATGGAGGCGAGATCATTGCATCGCACTCAATCAAGAAATTATATTAAAAATTCTTTGTGGGAACTTAGCAGACATGTTACGGCAGACAACATAAAAGTAAAAGATTTGGCAAGTTATTCGGGCGTCTCTCGAACAGTATTTTACCGTAATTTTGGATGTTTAAGCGATGTTTGGCATAGTATAGGTCATGATGTATTAAATGATATTGCATCCTCTCAGGAGTTATTTTATACCGATAGTGGACAAGGGTTGCGCGAGAATGTACTGCAAAATGTAGCAGCATGTATCTACCACTCAAAAAGATAAAATTCAAAATATTACCTCCGAATATGGGGGACCCCATCTTTATTCCTAAATTTGAAAAACAAACACAAATATGGATACAGCAATGTATCAGCAAATCTCAACATTGGGAAGAGAATTTACAGCAAAAACAAATGGCATCGTTTCTATCTCAAGCTGTGGTTCACGCCGCTTTAGATGGAATAAAGGAAAATAATTTTGAAAAGCTTTCTCAATCTTTTTTATCCTTAGACCAAATTTTCTATGCATTACATGTGAAAGATAACATCGTTTCTTTTTATGATAAAGAACATTCATAAATATATTATTTTCAGCCATCTTTCAAAACAATCATATTACACGATTCTTTGTTAGATATATTCATCCTCTCTGTAAGGCGGCAATGGAACTTTATGTCCATTGCCGCCTTGTCTTATTTATTTTTATTGTTAAGTTCCGTTAGAAGAAAAAGTGGAACAAAATGTTAGATATGTCAACAGTAAAAATAAAGTATTTCATTCTGATGATAAAAATTAGTCAAAAATGATTGTTTCTATTTGAATTTATCGCAATAATGTGGTTATACAAAGCTTTGTATTGATTTGATTGGAGGAAACAAAATTATGAAGCATGATATCAAAGAATCGATACAAGAACGTTGGGAACACTCAGCAAAGGTTACAGCGATGGAATCCAGCAAGATTTTGATACAAAAGTAGTTGAAACATGGCAAAATCTGATACTACATCATATAGTGTTAACTGACAAACCCTTAGAAATTTTGGATGTAGGTACTGGCCCCGGCTATTTTGCAACTATTTTATCAATGGCCGGCCATAATGTTACCGCAATAGACTGTGCAAAAAATATGTTGGAAGAAGCAAAAATAAATGCTGATATGCACCATGTTTATCCCAAATTTTATCAAATGGACAGCCATTTATTATCATTTCAGCCCGAAAAGCTTTGATATGATTGTAAGCCGTAATGTAACATGGACTTTATATGACCCCATACATGCATTCAAACAATGGCATCATGTGTTAAAACCGGGCGGAAAACTTGTGATTTTTGATGCCAATTGGCATTTGCATCAGTTTGAACCCTCACTTTATAAAAAAGTAATGCAAGGGTGCAAAGAAAATGAAGCACGTCCTTCCGAATGTGCGTATCAAGGCAATAATCCCAAAGTACTGGACTATTATAAAGATATGCCTTTGGCCCGAATACAACGTCCAAAATGGGATGAAGAAACATTGCCGCAGTTAGGATTTGAAATAATACAAATACAACCATGTTTAAATGCTGTGGTGTATAATATCCAAGACCAAATGAAATACGAACATATTCCTTTGTTTCAAATCGTCGCACAAAAGGTATAGCTATTTCAAGGAGATTTACTTTTTGCAAACATATAGGTATTTATTAAAAAAACTTTTATTCATGATTCCAATTTTATTACTGGTATCTGTAGCCACCTTTATTTTAGTAGATTGTACTGCAGGTGACCCGGCAAGGGTTATGTTACAAGGTTCAACGGGCAATCCGTCTGAAGAGTCTGTCCAATTACTGCAGCAAGAACTTGGGCTGGATCAACCAAAAATAGTACAGTATTTTCAATGGCTGGGAAATGTACTCAGATTCAATTTCGGTAATTCCTATGTAAGTTCCAAACCTGTCATCTGGGAATTGTTGAATCGTGTACCTGTTACTTTGGGAATTGCGATTCTAGGTATTATTATAGTTTTGCTTATCAGTATTCCTTTGGGCATATTAGCTGCTATACGCAAAAAATACTTGGTTGGACCATGTAATCCAAATATTTTCCGTCTTTACCGTTTGTGTACCTGCTTTTTGGCTGGGATTGGGACTATTAATTTTATTTGGAATTGTTTTGCACAGCATGAACATTATAGGGGGAGCTGTTGGTATATGGATATGGGTACCCGCCCTGTCTATTGCATTAGGTTATACCGGGCAATATATTGGTCTTTTACGGGATAACATGATTGATGTATTAGAAAAACCTTACATTAAAGCAGCAAAAGTACGGGGAATCAACCCATTTCGCATTATTATGCAGCATGCTCTCAAAAATGCTTTTATTCCTCTTCTAACAAAGCTTGGTATTACATTTGGTACTTTTCTAGGGGGTACCGTAATTATAGAAAGCGTCTTTTTCCATAAACGGAATTGGATTTTATGTAATGGAGTCTATTAAAGACAAAGACATTCCTGTAATTCAGGCATTTGTACTTCTGATTTCATTTACCATTGTAATTTTAAATTTGTTGGTAGACCTTTTGTATGCATATATCGATCCCCGTATTACATTAAGATAGGCTGGCATTATGAAAACAAAAACAATTCATATATCACAAAAACTTGAAAAATTCGGAATTTTCTTTGGATTATCTCTCATTATTCTTATGATCATATTGGCAATATTTGCTCCTGTTATAAGCCCACATGATCCTTTGGAAATAAATATACAAAATAAAATGGCTGCCGCCAGCCCGGATTATCCGTTTGGCACAGATAATCTTGGGCGCTGTATCTTTTCCCGCGTATTATATGGAGCACGTTATTCGTTGACTTATGCCGGTACTTTATTAGCCATCATGTTGGCCATCAGTATTCCGCTAGGCTTATTGTGCGGCTACATCGGAGGCAAGTTTGACCTGATTGTCATGGGAATTGCTGATGCAGTTATGGCTTTTTCCCAGCACAATTGTTGCTTTGGCTGTCGCAGGTTTATTAGGTCCCAGCGCTCAAAATCTTATTCTTGCACTTTCTTGTGTTTGGTGGGCAAGCTATACGCGTCTCATTCGAGGAATGACACTTGAAATAAAAAGAAAAAGAATTTATACTGGCTGCCAAAGGAAGCGGATGCAGCACCATAAAAATTTTGCTGCGTTATATTTTAAAAAAAAATATGTTATCTCCCCTATGTGTGTTAGCAGCTCTTGAAGTAGGAATTATCATTTTGTCCATTGCCGGATTCTCTTTCATTGGTTTAGGAGCCCAGCCGCCAACGCCGGAATGGGGGCGTTATGATGAATGATTATAAAGACTATGTCCAATTATACCCTCAGCTAATGCTATATCCCGGTCTTTTTTATTGCAATTACGGTAATGGGCTTTAGCTTATTTGGTTCGGGTTTAAAATCACTTTTGAAAAGGAGAGACAGCACATGAATTACACTTCTACGGTATTACAAGCCAAAAAATATTTCTGTTCAATTTACAACAGAAAAAAGGATGTGTACAAGCTGTCAAGGACATCTCCATCGAGGTACACAAAGGAAAAATAACTGCTCTAATCGGTCAAAGCGGCAGCGGAAAATCTGCAACAGCAATGGCTATTGCCGGTATTTTAGACAGCAACGGAACCATGACAAGCGGACAAATATATTTGCAAAATCAAGACATCAACAAGCTAAAAGGAAAATCTTTGCGGACATATAGAGGGAAACATCTTGGTATGATATTTCAAGAACCCATGGAATCACTCAATCCTTTATTGAAAATTGGGGAACAAATTTATCAAACACTAAGATTGACACAAAAATTGAATAAAAAACAAGCAAAACAAAAATCCATTGCATTACTGAAGCAAGTAGGTCTGCCTGAACCGAGGAATATTCTAAAAAATATCCATTCGAACTTTCAGGAGGCATGTGTCAGCGTGTTATGATAGCCATTGCAATCTGTTTAAAACCAACTTTACTAATTGCAGATGAACCTACCACAGCATTGGATGTAACCATACAATGTCAAATTTTTGCAACAAATACAGCACATGTGTAAAGAATATAATATGGGCGTGTTGTTTATCACACATGATTTAGGAATTGTTGCGGAAATAGCCGACGATGTATATGTAATGCACCATGGCGAGATTGTGGAACATAACGATGTTTTTTCATTATTCTCGGAACCGAAACATCCATATACTAAAGAATTGTTAAATTCTATTTTATAAAGGGAAGAAATCATGTTATTACAAATCAACCATATTACAAAAACATATAATGTAAATTCTTCTTTTAAACGGAAAAAAGCAAACTGTTTTAAACGATATTTCTCTATCTCTCAATAAAGGAGACAGTATTGCCCTTATCGGAGAAAGCGGGTGCGGAAAAAGCACACTTGGCAAAATAATCGCCGGTCTTTACAACCGGACAGCGGGGAAATCATGTGGAAACAAACAGCGATTCAAAATCTTTCTCCACGTAAACGAAAAGCATTGCGCAAAGATATACAAATGATATATCAGAACAGCACCTCTACGTTTCATCCCTTGCAAAGTATTGGCACAAGCATTGCAGAGCCGCTCTTGAACTATAAATTATGCACAAAGGCACAGGCAAAAAAACAGGTGACCGAATGTATGGAACAAGTTGGATTATCCGAATCATTTTATCAGCGTTTACCAAAAGAATTAAGCGGTGGTCAGAGACAACGTGCTAACATTGCACGCGGTATTATACTTCATCCTCAGCTAATTGTCTGTGATGAAGTAGTATCCAGTCTGGATTTTTCTCTAAGAACACAAATTTTTAAATTTACTTAATGATTTAAAAAACAATATCATCTTTCCTACTTATTTATTTCTCATGATTTATCCACAGTAAAATATGTTTGCAATAAAGCAATCATCATGTATCGCGGTGTGATTGTAGAAAAATTAGAAACAACAGAACATTTGGAACAGACTGTATGTCATCCGTACTCAAAAGAGTTATTTGCGGCAGTTCCCGTGACAAGCCCTTTTTGCGTAAAGAAAGACATATTTCTTTTCCCAAAGGCTGGGACGAGCCCTCCACACAAGGATGTGTATTTCAAAATCGTTGTACACACCGTAAAGACATCTGCAAAAAAAATACAACCTCAACTACGAGAAATGGCGCCTGGACATTTTATTGCATGTCATGTCCCATACCAAAAATACAAGGAGAAGTAAAATGAAATACAAAAAAATAATCAGCTATATATGCATGGTCGTTGTTTGTTTTACTACAGTGGCCCTATTTACAGGCTGCGGAACAGAGCAAAACCACAGCTTCAACATCTAATCGGGAAAAAAAGTAATTACCATTGCTATATCAAAAAGGTAACCAAGAAAGTTTATTGGACCAGACTGACAGCAGAAAAAGTATTACTTATTTAAACTATGAACTCATCTATGATCCACTGGTCAATTACGGAGAAGATGGAAGTTATGAACCCGGTCTTGCCGAAAGTTGGGATATCAGCCCTGACGGCACAGAATATACCTTTCATTTGCGTAAAGGTGTAAAATTTTCTGATGGGACCGATTTTAATGCCGATTCTGTTTTTATTCAACGTAAAAACGCTGGAAAGATAAGCCCTCCACCGCTTCTATCAGCATTTATACCAATATGACCAATATTGAAAAAATCGACGATTATACTGTAAAAATGACTTTTAACAAAAATTATTACCCCTATTTATCAGAGCTAACTTATACAAGACCTTGCCGTATGATGAGCCCTACCTCTGTATCACCAGCCGGTGATGAAAAATGCAGAATTTCAAACGCCAATCGGAACCGGTCCTTGGATGATAGAAAGCTGTGAAGACGGTGTACAAAACCGTTTTGGTTCCGAATCCCTATTATTGGGGAGAAAAACCAAAAAGTAGATAAATTGGTTTTGAAAGTAATAAAAGATGCCGATGCCAGAGTTATGGCTCTTCAAAACGGAGAGGTTGATTTCAGCGCCGAAAGTTTGCAAGCACAGGATATTGAATTATTGGAAGCAAATAATAATATCTCCTTCATGGAAACAAAAAGGAAGTCGCGGATTCCATTTAATGTTTAACTATGAAAATAAAGTTTTACAAGATAAAATATTCGTTTGGCATTAAATTATGCAGTAGATAAAGATGAAATTGCAAACGATTTATTGGATGGAAACGGAATTGCAGCCAAAGGTATGTTTAACGCCTCTGTGGTGCCTTATGTAACCGATGAAAACAGCCCAGGATATGCATATGACCCAAATAAAGCACGCGAGCTTTTAAAGGAAGCCGGATACGAAGATACCAACGGAGATGGATATGTAGATAAAAACGGGCAAAATCTTTCTTTTAAACTCTTGCTCCAGAACACAGAATATCCGGATTTTAAACCGGTTTGCGAATTTTTAAAAGAACAATATAAAGAGGTCGGGATACAAATTGATTTAAACTTAATGGAGCAAAATGCATATTATGATGAAATTTGGACAGGCAAAAACTACGATTTGGTCATTTATCGTACCTATGCCGATGCATGGAATCCACATGGCTTTTTAATGGATATGTATACTTCCAAGGACGGAACCCTTCCTGCTGCCTGGAATGATGAAACATTACAAAGTATGATAGACAATGTTCTTATGACTACAGATGAAACGGAAAGACAAAAACAATACGATGATTTATTTACGTATATACAAGAGCAAGCAATCAGTGTTCCTTTATATTATCAAAAAGCACATTTGGATATAATAAAAATTAAAAAATGTTTCTCCTGCCAGCACAACTTACCAAGTAGCTAAATTTAACGAAATGGACATAGAAGAATAAGTACAGTTTTATGCTTCCAATCAAATTAATATAAACAATCTTTATAAAACCGAATTTAAAGGAAAGAGAAAATGACTAGAATTCATTTCCTCTTTCCTTTAATGGATAAGCTTATTTACCATAGATAAAAACAACCGCTTTAATTAAGTAACCGGAGAATTTGGAGGAAATTGATACTTTAGATGCTACTCTCAAATATCCATTTTATATTAAATATCACGGATAACGCTCTTTAATTTCCCAATATTTTTCTGCAATATTGTATTTCCTCCAGAGTAAAAGCCACTACATTCTGGCTGTTGAACAATATAGTTCATAGTTAAATCTGACCGATTTATAATGCAAAGATTTGTAAATCCATCAGATAACTCACCTGTATCTCAGCGATTCTTGATTAATCCCTTTGTTGCTCTTCCCCATCATATGGATTGATCATTTGTAAAAACCGTGCAGAGTTACACTTGTATTTCTCCTTCGCATGTTTGTACATTTCCCTCATTTCTTTCTCAAAGTTTAAGGCTAACTTTTCGTTCATGGGTCTTTTCTTCTTCAAATCATTGTTTACTTTATTTTTCTGATTACTTAGAAACTAAATCCGATATAATTAGAACTAAACAAGAATAACGGTTGGGCGACTTTAGATATCTTTCCACATAGTGGTATTACGGAACAAGTTATCGCACAATTTTTCATAAAAAGCTGCATTTCAGAATTGAAATGCAGCTTTTAACTTGGTTGCGGGAGCTGGATTTGAACCAACGACCTTCGGGTTATGAGCCCGACGAGCTACCGAACTGCTCCATCCCGCGATATTTAATTGTGCCATTACGTTAGGCGCAATTAGTATTATATATGAATATATAGTATAAGTCAATAGAAAATCTTAATATCTTTTAAAAAATCGTATTACAATATTCTATCTTTTAACTAATCAAAGTACTAAAATCAACTTATTATTTCTTCTTTTTTACGCACCACCAGAACTATAATAACGATTCCAATCATGCAAACGCCTAAACCACCTACTATTATATACACAAAATAAGAAGGCATTTGATTCCCAACAATATATAAATTTCTATCACCGTAAAATATGGTATCTGTATGTAACGTTTCGTCATCAATACCTTCTTCGGTAGTTTGTTTGGCTAATCCACTTGTTTTACCCCGACCGGAAGTGCTGCTTTTACTGTTACTTTCTTCTTTTATTTTTTCACCACGTGTCACATTTACTGTATATTGGCTTTTATTCTTTTTATCTGAAGATGTAACAGTAATAATAAACTGTGTCGTAGAACCTTGTTTTCCTAAATTCTTTCTGTTTACTCTTTTGCAGTTCCTCCATCAGCAGCTTCTAATTCAAATAATATTTGTTCTACTTCCGGTCCTACTTGCAAAGAATATTCCTGAATATAAGGATCAAACTCTGGTTCTAGCGTTCCTTGACTTGGAACCAGTTTTGTTAAAACAGCCTCTTTTGTGAACTCAGGCGTTATGCGGAATACAGAAGTAAGGCTGGAAACAGACGGCAGCTGTTTTTGCAGTCCAATCTACCACTTGATCAATTTGAGCTGAAACTGATGTCTCTCCAAAAATTGCATCATCATTGACGCGGAATATTAATGTCATACATTCACCGGTCAATTGCGGGGCTGCTGTTCCGTCACAAACGTAAATTCCAGTCATAGTATCTCCAGCTATATGGTAGCGGAAGGTACCGCTTTCAATCTGCGATGATGTATCCACTCTTTTTAAGGTAAGTTTTGAAGAATCGTATTCTACGTTTAATCGAAACCCCGCAATGGATTTATTCACGCCCAATTCGTTGGCAGTCACCGTAATACGAATTTCATCATTCATCAAAACATCTTCCTTTGATGCAGTAAAGGAGAAATAATCTTCCGTATCTTGCGCAAAGACATAACAAGGACTTATCAGCATTATTGTATAGATGAACAAAGCAAATGATATTGCCGCAAACTTTTTCACACCGGTCCTCCTTTATTATCAATAGAAATTGTGAATTAGAATATTTTACTACAATGGATGATATATTAGAGGACTACATCGAAAATATTCACATAATCATCGCATAGAATTCACAGTTTCAATATATTATTTGTTATAATGGTAAAATTGAAGATGAATATAAAAGAAAAAAAAGGTATACTATGCTTTTTCGCGCCTCAACAGCTCCCGAAATATTTAATATGTTCTTTTGGAATATTATTATCGTAAGTGCTTATCACTTTATCATATTTGCAATTTGCGTAAAGTTACCTCAATCGTCATTTGATGAAAATAAATCAAGATATCAAATGAAGAAATTTGAGAGAAACGGAAAATTTTATAAACAAACATTAAAAATAAATGTATGGAAAGAGCATGTACCGCAATTTACAGGAAAAGACGGTTTTTCCAAAGAGCACATGTCAAACAATGTTTCAGTTGAATATCTAAATGAATTTATTGCAGAAACTTGCAGGGCCGAATGGACGCATGAAACACAGGGTCTTTCCATTATCTTTACATTTTTAGCAAATCCTCCGGGATACAGCTTATTCTTTACTTTTTTGTTTTACTAATCAATATGCCCTGCACTGCAATTCAACGCTATAACCGCTTCCGTTTACAAACTTTAAGAAAGCGATTAATCCGAACAGGGTCCATGCTTCCTTCTATGGCATCTGCATAATAAATCTAAAAAAGATTATGGATATCCATGTCAAACTTTTGTTGCTTTTAACTTAAATTCTTAAATTATTTTATAACATAGATAAATAAGCCAAAGTACGGGCAAAACCATTGACTTTCTTTCTATGTCTATCTTATAATAAAACCTATAAGCAAAGTAAGAGTTCTGTAGTAGAAAAACACTATAGTGCTCTTTTTTGGTTATAACTACATATTTACGGAAGGAAGTGAACGGAGTTATTCCTTGACTCTTATGGACGAGGTGAAATCTATGTGCAAAGTTCCTGAGATGTTTGGAGCGCTGGTATTTAATGATGATATTATGCGTGCCAGATTGCCAAAAGAGATTTATAAATCTTTAAAAAAGACCCGTGAAGACGGATTACCACTTGATATTCACGTGGCCAATTCTGTCGCAAATGCTATGAAAAATTGGGCCTTGGAACATGGTGCAACACACTACACACACTGGTTCCAGCCAATGACCGGTATTACTGCCGAAAAGCATGACAGCTTTTTGACTCCTATTGATAACAGTAAAGTCATTATGGAGTTCTCCGGCAAAGAACTGATTAAAGGTGAACCGGATGCTTCCAGTTTTCCGTCCGGCGGTTTACGCGCTACCTTTGAGGCACGCGGTTATACTGCTTGGGACCCAACTTCAAATGCGTTTATCAAAGACGGCTCTTTATGTATACCAACCGCATTTTGCTCCTATGGAGGAGAAGCTTTAGACAAAAAACACCATTGCTGCGTTCAATGGATGTTATTGATAAGCAAGCAATGCGTATTTTAAATCTATTTGGTAATCCAACCGGCGCAAAGCATGTATTAACGACTGTAGGCGCCGAACAGGAATATTTTTTAATTGACAAATCTGTTTATAATCAACGGAAAGACCTTTTGTATACCGGTCGAACTCTTTTTTTGGGAGCCAGGCCACCAAAAAGGTCAGGAACTGGAAGACCATTACTTTGGTGTAATTAAACCAAGAGTTTCCGCTTACATGAAAGATTTAGATGAAGAACTTTGGAAACTTGGTATTCCATCTAAAACAAAGCACAATGAGGCAGCTCCCGGTCAACATGAAATGGCTCCGTTGTTCACAACCAGTAATGTCGCAACCGACCATAATCAATTAATTATGGAGGTTATGAAAAAGAATTGCTGCAAAACATAATCTTGCATGTTTGCTGCACGAAAAACCATTTAAAGGTGTAAACGGCAGCGGAAAACACAATAACTGGTCTATGGCCACAGATACCGGCGTAAATTTATTAGAGCCGGGAGCATCTCCAAGAGACAATGCGCAATTCTTACTATTCTTAGTGGCAATCATCAAAGCTGTTGATGAACACCAAGATTTAATTCGACTTTCTGCGGCTTCTGCCGGAAATGATCACCGTTTGGGTTCTAACGAAGCCCCACCTGCTATTATTTCAATCTTTTTTGGGAGATGAATTAACCGAAATTCTGCAATGTATTGAAGATGGCAGCGTATATCAAGCACAAAAACTTCCTACATGGAAGTAGGTGTGGATGGGCTTCCCTCTTTTGCAAAAGATACTACGGACAGAAATCGAACTTCTCCGTTTGCCTTTACCGGCAACAAGTTTGAGTTTAGAATGTTAGGATCTTCTGCATCTATTGCCTGCACAAACTTTATTTTAAACACCGCAATCGGCGATGTTCTTTGTGAATTTGCAGATGAATTGGAACAAGCAGACGATTTCCAATCTGCATTGAGTGATTTGGTTCGTACGACCATCAAAAATCACAAACGTATCATTTTTAATGGCAATAACTACTCTGAAGAGTGGATAAAAGAAGCAGAAAAACGCGGATTGTTAAACTTACCTTCCGTTGCTGATGCTGTTCCATATTACATTCATCAGCAAAACATCGAGCTTTTGAAAAACACGGTGTCCTTTCTGAAATGGAGATACGTTCTCGCTATGAAATCACCCTCGAGAACTACTTCAAACAGATTCACATAGAAGCCTTAACTATGATTGACATGGTTAAGCGGGATATTACTCCGGCGGTATGTGCATACATAAAAAGATTTGAGTGAGGCTGCTCTTGCAAAAAACAGCTAAACTTAGACTTAAACTGCCAGCTGGAAGAATCCCTATTAAAAGACCTTTCCGACCTTTCCTATGCTTTGTTCCAGAATTGCAAAAAGCTGGAAGAGAATGTAGAAATGGCCGAAAAAGATTACCGATGTGAAGGACGCAGCATACGCTTACAGAAATGCTGTTTTCATGCAAATGGAAGCTACTCGCTCCATTGCAGACAGACTTGAAGGTATGGTGGGCGACAAATATTGGCCGTTTCCATCATATGGAAGACTATTATTTAGCGTAAAGTAATCGTTTTGTTTTTGCGACTACATATGTGTAAGCATATGTATAAACAAAAATGCATTACACAATTTTGTTTGGAGGTAGAAAACTATGGAAATTTCAGCAATAGATACCATGTGGGTTCTATTCGGAACTATGTTTATTTTCTTTATGCATAGTGGTTTCGCATTGCTAGAAACCGGTTTCTCAAGAGTTAAAAAAATTCAAGCACAGCTTGGATTGATAACTTGCTAGACTTTGCCATTGCTTCCCTTGTTTTCTGGGCATTCGGCTATGGTATTATGTTTGGTAACAGTAATCCATTTATTGGTGAGTTTAACTTTGTAGCTATGCACAGCTATCCGGATATCAATCCAACAATTCCTAGCTATGCAAATGTTATGTTCCACGGTGCTATTTGTGCTACAACCGCAGCGGTTGTTTCCGGAGCTATGCTGGAAAGAGTTAACTTTAAATCATTCCTCATTTACAGTACTATCATCAGTGGTTTTGTATACCCTGTTGCTGGTCACTGGGCATGGGGCGGCGGCTGGCTTGCAGACTTGGGCTTCCATGACTTTGCAGGTTCCGCATCTGTTCACGGTCTTGGCGGTATCATCGCTCTTGTTGGTGCTGCTATTCTTGGCCCACGTATTGGTAAATACGACAAAAACAAAAATCCAGAGAAATGCCAGCTCATTCTCTTACATTAGCAGGTATGGGTACATTCGTTCTATGGTTCGGTTGGTTCGCCTTTAACGGCTGCTCCACCATTGTTGCAGATTCAGATACCATGGTAACAGCATCTAATGTATTCCTATCCTCTAACATTGCAGCTGCAGCTTCTACAGTAACAGTTCTATTTATTACTTGGATTAAATACAAAAAACCAAGCGTTTCCATGATGTTAAACGCACCTTTGGCAGGTCTGGTAGCTATTACAGCTGGCTGCGACCAAATTGAGCCATGGGGAGCTTTCTGCATCGGTGTAATCGTATCATTCGTAATGGTATTCGGTATTGAATTGGTTGACAAAGTATTTAAAGTTGACGATCCGGTTGGTGCTGTTGGTCTACACTGCTTCTGTGGTGCAGCCGGTACTATCTTAACTGGTTTATTCTCTACTGAAAGTGGCGTATTCTACGGCCATGGCTGGCAATTCTTCGGCGTTCAATGCCTAGGTATTGCTGCTATCTTGGCATGGGGTGCTGCTGTTATGGCTATTGTGTTCTTCGTATTGAAATACACAATGGGTCTACGTGCTCATAAAGAAGAAGAAATTGCTGGTCTTGACCGTGCTGACTTCAATCTTGTTGAGACTTCTTACCAAGAATTTATGCAAATTCAACTCGATCCACTTGAGGAAAAAATTTACTCCTGTCACAACATTCGATCGTACTCAATTAAGAAAGACGAAGAATAATTTTTCTTCTTGGAGGTTGCAGCCGGTTGTTCGATAGGGTGACGAGCAACTAAATGCTCGGAAAAAGCCAATTATCAAATGATAATTGGCTTTTTCCTTTTTATATACATACGTCCCCACATACCTGCTATTTTAAATACTCCAAAAAAGGCAACGTAAAACATTTACGTTGCCTTTTTATTAAAATCAACAGAGTGATATCTTAATAAAAATATAAGAAATATCTTGACTTAGAGTAAACTCCAATTTATATAATGTAAATATAAAAGAGGAGATGAGATAATGACGATTACAGAAGTAGCAGAAAAATATCATATCAGTCAGAATCCCCTGCGTTATTATGAACAGATAAAAATAATACCGGAAGTTACAAGAACCGCTGGCGGTATACGCAACTATCAGGAAGGGATTTGAAATGGGTAGAGTTGGAAATTTGCATGAGAAATGCCGGCCTGCCTATTGAGGTAATGATTGCATATGTGAACTTATTTCAACAAGGAGACACGACCAAAAATAAAGCACGCTTCCCAAATGGGAAGCGTGCTTTATTGCGACCAGACCTATAAGCCGAGTTCTGTCTTGAACAGTCATCTATCTTGGCCGGGCGTTGCCGCCACGGCTCACGCCACCTTCTCGAAACGCGCCGGGCAAGCGCTATCTTGTTTCTCTGCGGTGTTGCTCCGAATAGGGTTTACATAGCCGTATAGTCTCCTACACGCTGGTGAGCTCTTACCTCGCCTTTCCATCCTTACCACGGTAAAACCGGGCGGTATCTCTCTGTTGCACTATCCCTAGGGTCGCCCCCGGCGGCCGTTAGCCGTTATTCTGCCCTGCGGAGCTCGGACTTTCCTCAGGTACACCCTTTCGAGTTATACCCGCGACTGTTCAGTCTGCTCGCAACGTTTATTTTATAAGATTTCTTTACTGCTGTCAATAGAGAAATATTCTTACATTTTTCTATATTTCTTCACTTTACGCATCTTTTTTTTCTTTTTACTTTTATAAAGCAGTGTAAGTGTAATGTAAACAATCAGAAGAACGCCAATAATACTTGCAATAATAATGAACCAAAGAGAACTAAAAATATCTTTCATTACACTTCCAATTTGCAGCAATTGACTTTTTTCCATAGATTCCGCTGCCACTAAGTTAATCGTGGTCAATTCTTGATTCGCATAACTGAGTGTAGCAGTACCAATGACATCTCCTTTTTTTTTTACGGTGCTTCTACTTTTTCCGGTAAATTTGTAGTCATCATTACACTGCTGGGATCAACATCGGACGGTAAAATGGTGGAGAAATCTTTTTCGGGCGACAGCAACAATCTGTCTTGATTCCAAACATAGTCTATTTTCACTTCCGCAACCGTATCTGTACTTTTCAGAATGTCCTTTTTGCTCCAAAGTCGTGAAAGCCCAACGGTACAAATTTTTAGAATCTATCATCTCTCCGCGTTCTTCTATTGCTTTCCATTGGCATCTACGGAAGGAGCCCCAAGTGCCACACATATATAAGTATAGCCATCATATATCGCACTGGAAACCAAACAATAACCGGCCTGATCATGAGAGCCTGTTTTAATACCTTTTGCATATTGATAATAATATGGATTATCCGCTGTATTTTCTGAAATCATCTTATTGGTAGTATATACTGTTCTTGATTTTGCGCTTTTATTCGTAGCAGGTAAAGTATAATAAGTTTGAGAGGTAATATCTGAAAAATGGGGTAATGTCAATGCATATTTTGTAATTTGATATAAAATCAGAAGCAGTGGTGTAATGTTCATTATCGTGTAATCCGTGTGGATTGTTAAAATGTGTATTGCTTAATCCAAGTTCAGCTGCCTTATCATTCATCATTTGCACAAAAATTTTTGACAGCTTCATCTCCCGTTGCACCTGTTTCTAATCCACCCACATATTCTGCAAGTACTAAAGAAGCATCATTTCCCGAAGGCACCATCATCAAATTCAACAGTTGCAGTGCTGTTAATTCTTCACCTGTAATAACGCCCGCCATAGAACTTCCTGTGCCTGTTAATGTTGGCTCAATATAGTCACTAACTGTAATTTTTGTCCCCTCTAAGTCACTGATATGCTCTGCTGCCACAATATACGTCATAATTTTGGTACAAGAGGCCGGTTCTAACCGTAAATCCGCATCCTTTTCATAAACTACAGTATCCGTGTCTAGGTTAGCCATATAAATTCCTTTGGATTTTGTTTCAAAATCAATATTAAATACCGCAGCTGAAGCAGATAATGCAGGTATCATCATGAAAACAACAAACAGAAATGCGATGCATGGAACTATCTTTTTTTTCATGGAAATTTTGCCTCCGTTATGATATGATGATTATAATCAAATTGAATAAAAACATGTCGAAATTTCATCTAAAATTAAGTATACCAGTTCCTTTTCTAAATGAAAAGGGATTTTTCAGATTGTTAACAAATTGGAACAAATTTCAGGATAAGGAGGGTCCGTGTGATTTACATTACCGGAAATACGCATGGAGATATCAATCGTTTTGAAACAGAACAGACCAAAAAATTTACTTCCGAAGACTATCTCATCATTTGCGGTGACTTTGGCTTCATCTGGAACGGTGGAAAAAGGAAGAAAAACAGCTGGAACGATTAAGTCAAAAACCATATACCATCTTATTCGTGGATGGTACCCATGAAAATTTTGATTTACTAAACGCTTATCCTACCAAACGATGGAACCAAGGAACAGTACACGAGATACGTCCCAATATTCTTCATCTAATGCGCGGAGAAATATTTGAAATAGAGGGACACAGCATTTTCGCCTTTGGCGGCGGAGAAACAGAAGAAAAAGAAGTCTATATGGAAACCGGCAGATGGTGGCCCGAAGAAATGCCAACCCGTCAAGAAATGATTGCAGGGGCAAAACATTTGTTTAATCATCAGTTGACAGTAGACTATATTATTACTCATGAGCCATGCCCAAACCATGTAGTGTCCGGCATGAGGCAAGATATTCATCGTTCTGCTTTGCACGCCTTTTCGAGGAAATTCTCGTGCAAGTGACATACAAACAGTGGTTTTTGGAGCACAACATGTTGACCGTGCTATGAACAATCGTCATATTGCGGTATTTGAACAAATCGTAGCACTGGATTCCCTGACCCTCTCTTCCCCCAAACGTGGCACCCGCAGAAAAATGACAGAAAGGAGCCTGATATGATGAAAATACTCCATACCTCTGACTGGCATCTCGGAAAAATGATTTATGGACGTTCTCTACTCCAAGACCAAGCACACTTTCTCAAAGAAATATTCCTTCCCACTGTGCAAAAAAAAGAGCAGCCCGATTGTGTAATATTAGCAGGAGATATTTTTGACAGACAAATTGCACCTGTAGAAGCAATTCGTATGTTTGACAAAGTGTTAACTGAAATGAGCCGGCTCCAAATCCCCTTTGCTGTCATTTCAGGAAATCATGATGGCGCCGACCGTATTGCAGTGGGAGCTTCCATGCTGCGCAGCAGCGGTATCTACATTGCTACCAAATTAGAAGACGTGTTTTCCCCTGTGGTACTTTTACAAAGGGAAGCGAAACATTGCATCTGTATTTGCTTCCCTACATAGAACCTGCTGACGTACGTCAATATTTTCAAGATGAATCCATTCAAGGATTTCCCATGGCATATCAAGCAGTACTTTCCGCCATACAAGACAATATGGACCAAAATGCAATTAACATCTTGGTAGGTCATTGTTTTGCTGCCGGAAGCCAAACATGTGATTCCGAAAGCGCCATTTACGTAGGCGGCAGCGGAGAAGTCCCGCCTTCTTTGTTTCAAAGTTTTGATTATACTGCTTTGGGACATCTGCATGGCCCCCAACGCGTGGGTGAATACGGACGTTATTGCGGTTCGCCTTTAAAGTATTCGTTTGATGAAGAACATCACAAAAAATCGCTTACACTGCTGGATATTACAAAACAAAGCAATACCATAACTTTACTTCCTATCTCAACCTTTGCGTGATATGCGTACGGTAACAGGAACACTGGAGGAATTAATTACTCTTGGCAAAACAACTCCGTCTGAGGACTATTTGGCCGTGGAGCTTACCAATGATACTCCTGTTTATATGCCATTGGAACAACTTCGCCCCTATTTTCCCAATGTGCTTTCCGTACATTGCAATTGGCTGCACACAGAATTATCAGGGGAACAAAAAATGTTGCGTCAAACGATACAAAACCGCACCATCAATGAAATGACCGTATTTTCACAATTCTTGCAGCAGAGTTGCGGTACAGAACCTACCAAGGAAGATGAAGCATTATTTCAAACACTCTTCACAGAATTAAAAGAGGAAAGCCAATTCATAATATAGAAAACAGAATAGAAAATGTAACAATATGATTTCAGAAGGGAGGTTCGTATTAGTTATGAAACCCATTTCCATTACCATGCAAGGCTTCGGCTCTTATATTCAATCTACAACCATTGATTTTTCTTCGTTGGGAGAAAATCCTATCTTTTTAATTACCGGCTCCACGGGAGGCGGAAAAACAACCATTCTGGACGCTATGTGCTTTGCTCTATATTGCAAAAGCAACAGGAGGACGCAGAAGTTGGTCCAGTATGCGCAGCACTGCTGCAGATGATGCCTTGAGTACCTCTGTTGATTTCTCCTTTCAGTTAGGCAGTGAAGTCTACCGCTTTTATCGTTCACAGTCTGTATATTATGTAAGAGGAAGCGGCAGACGAGATATCAGGGAAGAACACATTTGTTATCGCCTCACTGATGGCTTGCCCACCGATAAACAGGCTCAATGGGAACTGCTGGTCAGCGGCAGTGAAACCAAAGTGCGCGACTATGCACAGCGATTGCTTGGACTGACCTGCGAACAATTTTCTCAAGTGATTGTATTGCCGCAAGGGGATTTTCTAAAACTGCTCCGTGCCAATTCCAACGGTAAAGCAGAAATTTTGCAAACATTGTTTGCCACACAGATGTGGTCAAAAATTACAGATAAAATGAAACAGCATGCGAACATGCTATCGAAAGAGGTGGGAGAATTATATGCCACAAAAACCGCTTTATTAGAGCGCGAAGAAGCAGAAACTATGGAGGCATTGGAAGAAAAATGTATTCAGAGCAACTCTGCTTTATGTGCTTCTCAAACGGAATTAAAACAACTGCAAAAAACAGTAAAAGATACCTTGGAACAATTGAACCAAAGCAAAAGAATTACAGCAAAAAATCATACAAAAAGAATTGAACGGAAACAAAGCAATCTGCATGATTACGCTCCAACTATAGAGAAAAAAAAGAAACTTCTTTCTTTTGCAAAGCAAATCGAACAAATATATCCATATTGGCAAAATTATCAAACTGCAAAAAAAAAGGCTTCTATAGAAAAACGTACAGCCTATCAAACTGCGCAACAAACATTTGGACAAGCACAATTGTATCAAAAAGCAACTGAAGAACAGCAAGAGAATGTTTTGAAGCAAAAGGAACAAATGGTTCAGCTGGAAAAAAATCCTTCCTGATTTGGAACGAAGCATACAAGCACTCAAACGAATTGACGCTCTGAATATTCAGCAAAAAAGAAATACAAGAAATAATTGAAAAAAGGATACAGAGCAATCTCAAATACAACTGCAAATAACTCAGATAGAAGAACGAATGCAAAAAGGGATTCTATATCTGCAATCCATCGACACAGAATATCAGCGATTACCCGAATACAAAGAACAACTGCTTATCTTACAAACATATGAACAGCAATATCTTACATGGTCTCAAATCAAAAACAGAACATGAAAAAAAGCAAAAACAAGTATTTGACTCTTCCTTTGCTATCAAACAGGAAAAAGAACATATCATTGCACAAAAACAAGAGCAAGTATCACACATACAAACAGCTGTTTTAGAGCAAACAGCCCTGGTAATGGCACAGGAGCTACAGGAAAATAAGCCATGTCCCGTATGCGGCTCCCTTCATCACCCTGCACCGGCTGTACAAAGCAGTTCAGAATCAACAGACGCTGCACAACTTTCTGCTCTCAGAGAAGAATTAGAGCAATTGCAAACAGACTATCGACAATATTTGCAAACATTCAGCCATGCACAAGCTGTATTGGACGAGAAAACAAATCAATTGAAAACTGCTTTAGAAGTATGTCAAGAAATTCCTACCGATTATGAGCATTTACAAATACAAATAAAGGAACAAGCAGAGCAGGTACAGAAATCAGAAGCATTGATTGCAACACGAAAAAATCAGAAGAACGTTTGCAGAAATTATCAGATGAACAATCCCGTTTAAAAGAAACCTACGAACAGAAAAAAGAAGAAATTGCGTTTCATCAGCAACAATTGGCAGTCATTGAAGCTTCTATGAAAGAATTAAACAGCTCCATACAACTTCCAGACGGTATCGTAAATGCAGAAAAAGAATGGAACACTACGCAACACACATTAAAACAACTGAAGGAAAAAACTGCCCTTTGGGATACAAATGGATGGAAACGTGTTCTCAAATAGCTGTAGAGAAAGCAAACTTGGAACATGCCGCCTCTGTTCAAGCTGAAGCCATAGCAACAGAGGAGAAAAGCAAACAAGTATTCACAAAACAACTGGAAACTGTTGAAAATATGCTAAATATCAATATAGATTCCGATTTAGAGCCTCTGCGCATGTCTGTACAAGAAATGCAGGAATTAGAACATACGATTCAAGATTACACCACACAGTGCAAACAATCTGCAGCAACTGCAGCAACTGACCATACAATTGCAGGGACAAGCTGAACCTAACATTGTCCCTTTGGAAACAGAATATATACAATTACAACAGCAACATGATGCACTATCTCTGAAAATTGGCGCCCAGACACAGCAACTGGAAAAACTCGCAAAAAGCGCTCGCGCAGCTACAAGAAAATTACCAGCAACAGCAAAGAAACAGAAGCACAATACGAACAAGCGAGCCGCCTATATCAATTATTGTCAGGTGGTAACCCCAAAAAGATTGCCATTGCAGCAATTTATACATCGGAATTATGTTGGACGATATATTAACTTATGCTAACGAGTTCTTTTTCTCTTCCTCAGCCGTGGCCGCTACAGTTTAAGACGCTTAGAAGGCTCTGCCGGAGGAAATGCCAAAAGCGGACTGGATTTAGAGGTATTAGACGGTTTACAGGAGCCCCAGGTCCATAGAAACCCTCTCAGGCGGAGAACAATTTCGCCTCCCTTGTCTCTAGCATTTGGTCTCTCCGATGGTACAATCTTATTCCGAAGTGTCCGTTTAGATTCCATCTTTATTGATGAAGGATTCGGTTCTCTGGATCAAGATACTTT
>VOFI01003033.1_pt1 | contig 25769 bp, 39 predicted proteins | sample 5384131 | NCBI WGS metagenome assembly VOFI01 (sample SAMN12384728, study PRJNA508395) | human gut metagenome | isolation source: healthy gut H | host: Homo sapiens | reverse complement strand
GCCGTACAAAATGTCCGCGAGCTCTGCTCGCGGGACGTCCCCGGCGCTCACCGCTGCCGGGCCAGCTCCTTTGCGGACGGCCTGGGTGAGGATATCCCTGCCCTTCAGGGGACGCGCAGGGCCTCCTGTACCGCGGCGCGGATCATATCCTGAAACGCCTTGCTGTGGAGGAAGGCGTCAAACACCGTGCCCTGGTCCTGGCCGGCGGGGCCGCTCTGGGGGACGGGCCGGGCGGCGCGGCGGGGCGGGGGCGGGCTCCTCCTCATCCTGGAAGCCGCCGTCCATCCAGGTCTCCCCTGACGGGTTGCGGTCGTTGCTCCCCCCGGAGATAGAAGAGGGAGACCCCGAAAAAAAGGCGGCCATCTTCTCCTGCTGCTCCCGGGTGGGGGGGTCTGGCGGCCGGTCTCGAACTTTTCCGCCGCATTTTTGGGAAAGCCCAGGGCCTGGGAGAGGCGGGGCGGCTGAGACCCCGTTCGGTGCGCAGGGCTTCGATGCGCTGTGCCAATGTGATCATAGAAAAGACCTCCTCAGTGGAATGGCTCTATTATACAACAAGAGGGACAGGGGAAAAGAGGAAAGAAGGGGGCGGTCATTTGACCCACTCCCGGGCGAACTGGACTGCGGCGTCCACCAGGGGGAGGCCGCGTCCCGGCGCCAGGCCACCCCACCTCCTTGACGATCCGCTCCTTCAGCTTGATCTCCCGGACGCCGGAGAGGGTATGGGAGTGGAAGTCCTCCGAGGGCAGAAAGGCCACCCCAAGCCCGCCCTGGACCATGTAAAGGGTGGTGGTGGGGGCTGCTGGAGCGGCAGACGATGTCCGGCGCAAAGCCCGCCCGGCGGCAGGCGGTGAGCACAGCTCCGCGGCCACCTGGCCGGTCTGGTGGAAAATGAAGTGCTCCCCCCCTCAGCTCCGCAGGCGACCTCCTCACGACCGGCCAGGGGGTGGACACGGGGGACTGCCAGGGAGTAGTGATCCTCCCCCCAGCTTGACGAACTCCAGGCTGGAGGCCAGCTGGGACAGGGGGCGGTTGAGAAAGGCCAGATCCACCTTCCGGTCCAGCAGCAGGTCCAGCAGCCGGTGGGTCCCCCTCCTGGACGATGTTCACCGAGATGTCGGGGTAACTGCCGCAGAAGGCGGAGAGCATGCCGCCGAAGTTGATGCACTGGAGGCTGGTGATGATGCCCAGGTTGAGGGAGCCCTTGCGCAGCCCGGCATAGAAGGACATCTCCGCCTGGAGGGCCTGGGCGCGCTGAAGGATCTCCCTGGCCCGGAGAACAAAATCCTTGCCCGCCTCCGTCAGGGTGGCACCCCTGGGATTGCGGGCGAAGAGGGCCACCCCCAGCTCCTTCTCCAGCTTGGCGATCTGCTGGGACAGGGCGGGCTGTCCCACGTGGCAGGCCTGGGCCGCCAGGGAAAAATTCCCGAATCGGCCACGGCAAGCACATAGCGAAGCGTGTAAAGTTCCATATGGTTTCATGCCTCCGATCAATGGGATGGCCGCCAGTCCCCGCGGCGGGCGGAGCGGGCGGCAAAAAGCGTTTTTCAGACCAACAAAATAGAGAGTATCTGTTTTGTGCAAAATGTCAAATCAAAAGGAAAAGCGGGGGCTCGTTCCAGAGTGGAGAAGGGGCTGCCAAAGCTCAGTATCCGCTATTTTTCCCGGATTTGTTAAGAAAGTTTGGGGCTGCGATATCATTTTTAATGATACCAGATGTCACAAACAAGAATTGGACTTTTTTCGCCGGCGGAGGTAGTCTATGGGCGAAGAAGGAAACAGGCCCCGGCAAAAGGCTGGGAGCCAGGGAGAACAAAAACTGATGTAGAAAGGATTGAACGATGGTGAACCACAACTACTTCCGGGATGTGGAACGGCTGGAAGAGCAGGCCGTCCAGATCCGACAGGACATCATCTCCATGATCCACGCCGCCAAGGCTGGACACCCCGGCGGCTCTCTCTCCGCGGTGTAGATGGTGACCGCCCTGTACTTCCACGTGCTGAATATCGATCCCCAGAACCCCCGCTGGGCTGACCGGGACCGCTTCATCCTCTCCAAAGGCCACTCCTGCCCGGTGCTCTATGCGGCACTGGCTCGCCGGGGCTACTTCGACCCCAAGGAGCTGAACACCCTGCGTCAGTACCACTCCATCCTCCAGGGCCATCCGGACATGAACAAGACCCCCGGCGTGGACATGACCGCCGGCTCCCCTGGGCAACGGCCTGTCCGTGGGCGTGGGCATGGCCCTGTCCGGCAAGCTGCATCACCAGGACTACATGACCTACGTCATGCTGGGTGACGGTGAGATCCAGGAGGGCATGGCCTGGGAGGCCGCCATGGCAGCCAGCCACCACGACCTGAAGAACCTGGTGTCCATCGTGGACTGCAACGGCGTCCAGATCAACGGCTGGGTCAATGACATCATGACGGTGGAGCCCCTGGCTGACAAGTGGCGCGCTTTCGGCTGGAAGGTGGTAGAGGTCAACGGCCACAACATGAAGGACGTGCTCACCGCCCTGCACACCGCCAAGACCATGCGCCACCCCACTGCCATCCTGATGCGCACTGTCAAGGGCAAGGGCGTCTCCTTCATGGAGGACGACTCCGTCTGGCACGGCTCCGCGCCTGACGACGAGCAGATGGTCAAAGCAATTGCGGAAATCAAGGAAGGGGGCGTTGTGTAATGGCAAAGACTCTTGCCACCCGTATGGCCTTTGGACAGGAGATCATTGAGATCGCCAAGACCAACGAGAATTTTGTGGTTTGTAACGCCGACACCAAGACCTGCGGTCTGGAGAAGTTCGGCAAGTATTTCCCTGAGCGGGAGTTCTCCTTCGGCATTGCCGAGCAGAACCTGGTGGCCGCCTCCGCCGGCATGGCCGCCTGCGGCAACAAGGTGTTCCTGGCCACCTTCGCGGTGTTCGCCTCCATGCGGGCCTGCGAGCAGGTGCGTACCTTCGTCTGCTACCCCAACCTGAACGTCACCGTCATCGGCACCCACGCCGGCCTCCAGGTGGGCGGCGACGGCGCCACCCACGCCGCCATTGAGGACGTGTCCATCATGCGCTCCTTCCCCAATATGACCGTGGTGCAGCCTGCCGACGCCGTGGCGGCCCGGGCCCTGGCCCATGCGGCGGTGGATTTCACCGGCCCCCTGTACGTCCGTCTGCACCGCAACCCGGTTGCCGACCTGTATGACCCCGCCACCTACAAGTTCGAGTGGGGCAAGGCCAACACCGTGGTGGACAACGGCAGCGACATGACTATGATCGTCTCCGGCATCCTGCTGAAGAAGGCGCTGGACGCGGCCGCCATCCTGAAGGAGCAGGGGATCGGCGTCCGGGTGCTGGACATGGCCACCATCAAGCCTCTGGACAAGGAGGCCGTGCTGAAGGCGGCCGGCGAGACCGGGGCCATCATGACCATCGAGGACCACTCCATCTTCGGCGGACTGGGCTCCGCCGTGGCTGAGGTGGTAGTGGGCAACTGCCCCGTACCCATGGAGATCGTGGGCATCCAGGACCGCTTTGGTGAGTCCGGCGACCCGGAGCTGATCTACAAGGACCACGGCATGGACGTGGACTCCATCGTGGCCAAGGCCAAGGCTCTGGTGGCCCGGAAGGGTTAAAAGAGACAGGCACTTCGGACAGGGCGCTGTCCCTGCCCGAAGTGCAGAAAAATGTGAGAAAGGATGAACCCAACTATGGCAGCACCTCATGTGTGTATTCTTCAGACCAGCTTCGCCAAGCGGGAGGACACCGTCGCCTTCCTGAAGGAGAAGGTCCCCGGCGTGCGGGTGGAATTCATCACCGACAGCACCCTGCTCACTGATGTCCGGGCCAATGGCGGCCCCAGCCAGGCGGTCATCGACCGGATGACCCTGTACGCCAAGGCGGCGGAGATCTCCGGTGCGGACCTGATCGTCAACTCCTGCTCCACTGTGGGCGAGGTGGCGGACATCTACGCCAAAGAGGTCAACGTCCCCGTGATGAAGATCGACCTGCCCATGGCCCAGGAGGCCGTTCGGCTGGGCACCAAGATCGCCCTGATCGCCACCCTGGAGACCACCCTGGGCCCCAGCCAGCGGCTGATCGAGAAGGTGGGCGCGGAGCAGGGCAAGAAGATGGAGTGCACCCAGTACCTCCAGAACCCTGCCTGGGACGCTCTCCAGGCCGGCCACCCCGAGGAGCACAACCGCATCCTGATGGAGAGCATCCGGGAGCTGGACAAAATGGGCTATGACGCCATCGTGATGGCCCAGGTGTCCATGCGCGCCCTGCTGCCCGACCTGAAGGACGTGAAGACCCCCCTGCTGTGCAGCTTCTTCTCCGGCTACGGTGCCATCGCCGACAAGCTCAACGAGATCGCGGCGCAGAAGCAGTAAATCCCCCCTGAAATTCGGAAGACCGAGACAATCAAAAAACGGAGGAATCGAACTATGAGCAAGAAACTGGTATCTGACCTGTTGGTGGACTACCTGGAGCGCCGGGGCGTCACCAAGCTGTTCGGACTGTGCGGCCACACCGTCATCGGCATGCTGGACGCCCTTTCCCGCAGCAAGAAGATCGAGTACATCGGCACCCGGCATGAGGCCGTGGCTTCCACCGCGGCTGACGGCTACGCCCGCATCACCCACAAGGCCTCCGTGGTCATGTGCCACCTGGGCCCCGGCCTGACCAACGTCATCACCGGCGTGGCCAACGCCTCCCTGGACTCCATCCCCATGGTGGTCATCGTGGGCGATGTGCCCAGCTACTACTTCGGCCGTCACCCCCATCAGGAGGTCCAGATGCATGAGGACGGCGACCAGTACAGCATGCTCAAGCCCGTGTGCAAGCGCAGCTGGCGCGTGACGATGTGGAGGCCCTGCCCTACATCCTGGACAAGGCGTTCCGTCTGGCTGAGGCCGGCCGTCCCGGGGCCCCGTCCTGGTGGACGTGCCCATGGACATGTTCTCCCGTGAGATGGACGAGGAGCTGTGGGCCCGCACCTACAAGGACAGCCACGAGACCCCTGAAGCCCGCCCTGGACCCCGCTGCCGCCAAGGCCATCGCCAAGAAGCTGGTGGAGGCCAAGAACCCCGTCCTCCACGCCGGCGGCGGCATCCTGCTGGCTCAGGCCTCCGAGGAGCTGGCCGCTCTGGCCGAGTTCCTGGATCTCCCTGTGTCCCGCACTCTGGCCGGCCAGGGCTGCCTGTCCGACCAGCACCCCTGATGATCGGCCAGACCGGCTTCTGGGGCCTGGAGTTCACCCACTCCCTCGACCACCAATGCCGACGTGATCCTGGGCCTGGGCACCCGCTTCGGCGAGGCCGACAGCTCCAGCTGGTATCAGGGGCGTCACCTTCGATCCCGATAAGACCACCTTCCTGCAGATCGACATCGACCCCAACGAGATCGGCCGCAACTACCCTGTGGAGATCGGCGCTATCGGCGACCTGAAGATCGGCCTGGCCCAGATCCTGGAGGAAGTGAAGAAGATCTGCCCCAAGGGCAAGAGCAACCCCGAGCTGCGGGCCCAGATCGCCAAGGCCAAGGCTGCCTTCAAGGAGAGCAACGCGGCGATCTCCAGCTACGGCCGCTTCCCCCATGACTCCCCAGCGCATCCTGAAGGACGTGAAGGAGGTCATCCCCGAGGACGCCATCATCTTCACCGATGTGGGCTGGAACAAGAACGGCGTGGCCCAGGAGTTCGATATCACCCTGCCTGGCACCATCCACCACTCCTCCGGCCTGGCCACCATGGGCTTCGGTCCCTCCGCCGTCCTGGGCGGCAAGCTGGCTGCCCCCGATAAGATCGTGCTGAACCTCACCGGCGACGGCGGCTTCGGCATCAACCCCTCCTGCCTGGCTGCCGCCGTGGAGCACGGAATCGCCTGCACCTGGGTGGTCATGAACAATGCCGCCTTCGGCACCATCGCCGGCCTGGAGAACGCCAACTACAAGACCAAGTTCGGCACCGTGTTCTATGACGCCAACGGCGAGCGCTACACCCCCAGCTGGGCCGACGTGGCCAAGGCCTACGGCGTGGACTCCATCTGCATCTCCTCCGCCGACGAGTTCAAGCCTGCCCTGGAGAAGGCCATCGAGGCCAACAAGGCCGGCAAGCCCTTCCTGGTGGAGGCCCCCATGGAGAACATCGTGGTGCCCACCCCGGCTGCTGGAACATCAACGACATTTACAGTCCCAACGAGCTGGTCAAGGAGGGCAAGCTGGTCAAGAAGGAGAACGGCCAGTACGTCGCCCCCAGCCACTCCAAGTCCCACGACGCCTGATCGGGACATCCTGTTTGCTACCTGTCTTCAATCCTCTATATCAGCCGAAGGGCCGCTCCATCTGGGGCGGCCCTTCGGCTCAGTTTGCTGAAAGCCTTTTTTTCAGAGAAGATGTTTTGGGATCGGGCGGGGGAGTTCGAGGGGCGGAAGTCCGCCTCGAATGGAAATCCCAACCCCGCCGCCCTTGCTCCGCAAGGGGCGGTGAGCAGAGCGAGGCGAGGGCTTTTCCGCCCTGTACGGGGCGGAAAAAGGATCGGGATGCCGGCTGAGGGAAAAGTCCTCCAGGGACTCTTTTTCCTCAAACTGAAGGGCCGCCCCAGATGGGGCGGCCCTTCAGCATTTGTACTGCAAAGTTTTACGGATAGAGTGCCAAGATCCGGGTCCAGACGCCGGTGGCACCCTGGGAGTTGGGGAAGGTGCCGATGGTATAGCAGCGATCGGCCTCGATGTCCCCCAGGTTGCACACGTTCTCTACCACGCCGACGCCCGTTGCCCAGGAGGATCTGGTGGCTCTCGGTGGTGGTGGTGTCGGGAGAGATAGACTCCATGGCGATATAGCGCACTCCCTTGCCCACCATATATTGGGCAGTCTCGGGGAGAAGATAGGGGTAGTTGGTGATATACTCGTCGGGATCAGTCTCCCCAGAGGGCGTCATGGCCGGTATGGAAGAGGACAGCCTCACCGGACTGGATCTCCGTTCTCCTCCTCCCAGGCTTTGACATCGTCTACTGTGATGCCGTAGGAGCCGGCGGGCACATCCAGCTTTACTACACAAGCGGGGCCGATCAGAATGAGGGGTCCACGGTGTCGATCCCACCGCCAGTCTCTGATGACATGATAGGGAGCATCCATGTGGGTGCCAGTGTGGACGCAATAGCTGAGGACCTCCAGGTTGTGCAGTCCGCCGTCTACGCCGATACGGCCGAAGAAGTCAGACTGGGGAGCTGGAGAGAGGGTCCGCCGGCATATCGGCTTCTTGAAGATGAGAGATGTCGACCACCGTGTACTGGCTCAGGTCCATGCCCAGGGAGGCTGGCTCTTCGGCTTGAGGTGGAACAGGCGGAGAGGGACGCCGCAATGGCGCCGGTCAGAAGGATCGCAGTCAGTTTTTTCATCGTAATTCTCCTTTCAATCTGGTCCGGAAGGTGATATGAAATCTTCCAGGGGCCCGCTGGAAGGACTTCATCTTGAAATGGCTCTACCAGGGAAGATCCTGGTCCAGATACCACTGGGCGTTTTCCCGCGTGATGATATCGGTTTGCTGATAATTGGAGAAGGACAGAGGCTCGCCGTCCAGGTAGCGGCAGATCTCTTCTACGGCCTCCAGCGCCATATCGGGATATTGAATGACAGTGCCGTCTATGCCGCCAGCGGCGATCTCCTCCACCACAGAACGCTGGCCGTCGATGCCCACCAGAGCCACCTCTCCGGCCAGCCCCCCGGCGGACCAGAGCCTGGTAGCAGCCCTCGGCCATGAGGTCATTTTGGCAGATGACCCCATGGAGATCAGGGTAAACATTGAGGCAGTCATCCAGGATGCTCTCAGCGTTGAGGCGGGAGAACTCCCCGTTATAGGTGCCCAGGAGACGGATGCGGGGCTCCTGAGAGAGCACCTGGGTGATCCCCGTGTCCCGGTCTACGGCGCCGGAGGAGTTGGGAATGCCGGTGAGGTAGATCACGTTCCACTGGGCGGCGTCAGGAAAATGCTCCTCCAGAGCGGAGATGAGCAGCCGGGCGGCCTGTTCCCCCATGGTGACGTGCTCAGCCCCCACATATCCGATGGTGCGGGAGAGGGAGGAGGACTCTACCCGGTTGTCCAAGGTGAGGACCGGGATGCCGCGGTCGTTGGCATACTGGATCGCGGGAAGGGGGCCCTCCATGGTATAGGGGATGAGGATGATCCCGTCCACAGGATCATCGATCAGATTTACCAGGTCCTGATTCTGTTTCTCCTGGCTGTTTTCCCCATCGCACAGGATCAGCTCCACAGATCCCTCGGAGAGATCGAACTCCTCCAGAAGCTGAAACATAGCGCTGCGGAAGAGCAGGCTGGTGGTGGGAAAACTGACGCCGATCCGGTATGTCAGCGGTCTCATGGCAGAGTGGTCCTTTCTGGTAATATGGCCATTCGCCCCCTTTAAAAGTGTGCTTTCTCTCTCTACCAACATTGTATCAGAAACTTTTTCAGGGTAAATGGGGCAATCTTTCATTTTGGTGTGTTATTTTATGCCTTCCCTCAGAACAGATGGCTCTCCCGGTATTCCCGCGGGGGTCATCCCCACCTGCTTTTTAAAGACCTTCATAAAATGCTTCACATCCTGATATCCGACCTGGGCGGCGATCTCATAGATGCGCCTGTGGTAGTCCAGAAGGGCCTCCTTGGCATGCTGGATGCGGAGAGCGGAAAGATATTCGGAAAATCCCATCCCTTCCACCTCGGCAAACAGCTTGGAGATAGGTGGGGGGTGAGATACACCAGGGCGGCAGCGGAATTCAGGGTGATGCGCTGGGTGTAGTTTTCCTGAAGATACTCCTTGACCTGCTGGATGAGCAGGACCTTGCTCCCGCGGGGCTGGGCGTTCTCGTGAAAAGAAGGAGGTTCCGGTCCGGGCTCTTCCAGAGGGACCGGGTCGTCAGGGGCCGCGGGTCTGATCGATGCGCTCGATGCATTTGAAAACAGCTTCAAAGAGCTCGTCTTCGGAGGCGGGTTTGAGCAGGTATTCCACCACCATCCCGCTGGAAAGCATTTTCCTGGCCGCTTCAAAGTCACTGTAACCGCTCAATGTGATGACCTTTGTAGAGCTGTGCCGAAGGACCAGCTCGTCCAGGAGCTGAAGCCCGCTGAGGCCGGGCATTCGGATATCTAAGATGAGAATATCGGGCTGATGTTTCAAAAGCAGGGCCAGGGCCTCCCAGCCGGTGGAGGCCTGATAGAGGGACGGATGTTCAGCGTGTCCCAGGAGATATCCTCCAGGATGTGCCGGCGGGGGGATCTCCTCGTCATCAGCGACTAATAAAGAATAGTTAGACATGGGGCTCTCTCCTTTCCAGAGGAAATGTGATCTCGATTCGGTGCTGCGCGGGGCGTTTTTCAAAACCGTGGACGATGGAATTTTCCACAATGGGCTGAAAGAGATATTTGAGTGCCACAAACTGCTCCATCTCCGGGAAACGCTGGATCTGAAAGACAAGCGAGCGGCCGAAGCGCATCTGCTGGAGCTGGAGATAGCTGCGGAGCAGGTCGGCCAGCTGGTCCAGAGGGAGCTTGTCGCTGCCCTGAGAGAGACTGATCCGGAAATATCGGGACAAGGTCAGGATCATCCGGGCAGAGGTGTCCGCGTGTTCATGGCTGGCCTGGCTGTAAATGGTGTTCAGAGTATTGTACAGGAAGTGCTCGTCCATCTGGGACTGGAGAAACGAAAGCTCAGCCTGCTTTCGGAGCAGCTGCTGGACATAGATCTCGTCGATGAGCTTTTGCAGCCGTTGGATCATTTGGTTGTACCGGTGGAAGAGCAGGCTGATCTCATCCCGCTGGACCGGGACTGGAGCCTGGGCGAGTGTGCCCTGCTCCATATCGCTCAGATGGCTCATAAGGGCGGAAATGGGCCTCACCACATACCGGTACAGGATCAGACTGCCCAGAGAGATGCCCAGGGCACCGCACAGCAGGGCAAGGAGAGAGAAGGCCCGAGCGCCGCCGGAGCCGGAGAGGACGATATCTTCCGGGACACAGGAGAGATATTTCCATCCGATCTCTACGGCGTTATAGTAGGAGATCAGATAGTCGGTGCCATCCTCCTGGTAGGAGTAAGTCCCATACTGGCGGTTTTGCGCAAAAGCCTGGGAAAAGCGGCTGTCTTGGCCAATGTTCTGGGACGTGGAAAGCGTGCTCCCATAGGAGAGGAGCACCTGTCCTGCATAATTGCTGATCCAGACAGAACCGGAGTACAGCTCCAGAGCGGAAAGAGCGGTCTGCCAGGCGGAGTCCTTCAGATTGCAGATCAGGATGCACTTTTCTTGCTGGGCAGGACCTGAGACCGGCCGGATATGGGAGAGCATCCGGCTGCCTCCGCCGGCGGAGGGGAGGTGCCAGACGATGGGGGACTCAAAAACATCGTAGTACATCTGGTACAGCTGCTGAGCATAGTGGTGGGAAAAGGAGAGCTCCTTCTGCCCGGGCAGCATGGTGACCACTGTCTCTGTCTCGGGAAACATGAGATAGATGGAATCCAGGGTGCGCAGCTGGCCCACATACTGGCTCAGAGCCAGGGAGAGCTGGCTGCGTGCTTTTTGGCGCTGGTCAGAACCGGCATCGGCCTGCTGGTATTGGGAGATCAGAGAGAAAAGCCGGGGTCCTGACTGATCTCCCGGCTGAAATCACTGACCTGCTCCATCACATCATCCATCAGGAGAGAGGCCCCATAGAGGTTGGTATAGATCAGATTTGACGTTTGACTCAGCATATTTTTTTTCGGGTCAGCTCCATGGAATAGTGCCAGAAGACCACGATGGGGACCAGAAGGACGAGAGCGATGACAGCAGGGATGCGGAAGCGGATGCTGCGGTACCAGGAAATCTGTTTCATAGGCTTCCTCCAGCAATAGAGTGGTCTTGTTTGTGTTCTATTATAGGTATTTTCCGGCGCACCGGCAAGAGAAATCGTACCGGTGAGAGAAAAGGGCCGGACGGCGAAAAGCCGCCCGGCCTCAGGCTGTTGAAAGAGTCCCCGCTAAGGTGGGGGTGGGAGAAAGCAGGGGAGAATAAAACCGCGGCCGGACAGGATGCTCCCGTCCGGCCGCATATCGTCTGGGGACAGCTTCAGTTCCCCAGCATGATGTTCAGGATCTCTACGTCGGTGCTCTTCATACCCACCCGGCCCATGCGGCCCACTGCCGCGATGGTGTCCTCCGGGTCCTCCATGGTCATGCCCTCGCCGGGCTGGAAGACGTTTCCCGCCAGGCTCAGCTCCAGGGCCATCAGGGCGTTCTCCACCGCCAGGCCGATCTTGGCCGCACAGCTGGCTTTGGCCCCGTCGCACACCATGCCGCCCAGGGTCTCGATGCTGTTGGTGATGGTGTCGCAGAGGATCTGATAGATCCGCTCCTGCTCCCCCTTCTGGCGGGCATCATATAGGCCACGCCGCAGGCAGGCCCCGGTGGCGGCGCTGGTGGCGCCGCAGTAGGCGCTGAGGCTGCCGATGTACTTCTTCTGATGCACGCTGATCAGATTGGCCAGCACCAGGGCGCGGAGGATCAGCTCCCGGTCCGCCTGCCAGGCCCGCCCATAGATGACGATGGGCATGGTCACAGTGATGCCCTGGTTGCCGCTGCCGCTGTTGATGACTACCGGCAGGGAGCATCCGCTCATCCGGGCGTCGCTGCCTGCGGCGGCGGCGGCCGGGCCTGGAGGCGGACACGGTTCAGCCCGCTGGCATTCCCCGCGTTCTCCATAAGGATGCGGCCGGTCTCCACACCGTAGTTGCCCTTGAGACCCTCGTCAGAGATGGCGGTGTTATAGTCGATCTGGCGGCCGATGAGCTCCTCCACATCCTCCATTTTCACCGTGTCCGCGAATTCCAGGATGTTGGCCACATTGAGGAGCATCCGGTCCGGACCGCCGCTCTGTTTTTTGCAGCTGGGGTCGGGGCGGCTGTCCAGCAGGACCGTGCCGTCCTTCTTCATGTAGGTGATGTTGTTGTGGTGCTCCTGGATCTCGATCTCGGCGGGTGTCCGCCGCCCTCCAGCTCCACCACGATATACAGGTTGTCCACGTCCTCCACCAGCTCGCAGGTGCAGAAGCCCTCCTTCACCAGTGCCTGGGTGGTCTGGATATCCGCCGGCGTCACGGTCTCCAGCACGGCCAGCTCCCGGTCCGGGTCTCCGCCCACGATGCCCAGGGTGGCCGCCACGTCGATGCCGCGCATACCGCCGGAGTTGGGGACGATGACGCCCTTCACGTTTTTGATGATGTTGCCGCTGCACCGGACCCGGCAGTGCTCTGGCATTACGCCCAGCAGCTGCCGCGCCTTGGCGGCGGCGTAAGCGATGGCGATGGGCTCGGTGCAGCCCAGGGCCACCAGCAATTCCTCCCGAAGGATGCCGAGGTGATTCTGATAAAGTGCTTGATCCATGCTGTATCGCTCTCCTATCTGGGGTGGTATCTGAAAATGAACACTTGTAAAGCACAAGCAAAATCGAATAAAATAAGCAAGAGATAGACAACTGTTTGATTGGAGGAGACGGCCATGTTCAGTCTGACCAGTCTGAAATGCTTTGCGGCGGCGGCGGAGGAGCTGAACTTCACCCGGGCAGCCAAGCGCCTGTTCATCTCGCAGCAGGCCCTGAGCAGCCACATCTCCAAGCTGGAGGAATATTACGGGGTCAGGCTGTTTGACCGGGGCATCCCCATGACCCTGACCGATGCGGACGGGCCCTGCAGAAGCATGCCCGGGAGATCCTGAGCTCGGTGGACGACTACGCCCGGGAGGTCCAGGACATCAAGAACTTCCGGCAGGGCGAGCTGAGGGCATCCCGGTGACCCGGGGACCATCATGCTGCCGCCCCTGCTGTCCGCCTTTCATCAGCTCTTCCCCCAGATCCGGCTCCATCTGGTGGAGGGGACCGTCAGCGGGAACATCGCGGATGCGCTGTACGATGGCACAGCCGACCTGTGCATCGGCTATCAGCCCGAAAACACGGAGGAGCTGGCGGTGACGCCGCTGTTTGAGGAAAAGTTCGTGGTGCTGGTCCCTGACCGGCTGATGAAGGAGCACCATCTGGACCGGAAGCTGGGGGAGGGCGCCCTGTCCATGGACCGCTTTGCGGAGCTGCCCTTTGTGGTGCAGCATCCGGAGACCATGAACGGCCGGGTCTTTCAGACCCTGTGCCGGAACGCCGGGATAGAGCCGGAGGTGGTGGTCTCAACCCAGAATCTGATCACGGAGGCATCCCTGTGCATGGAGGGGATGGGGGCCTGTGTGCTGCCTCTGACCTTCCTGTCACCCGACCAGCGGCTCTCCGGCCACGGGAGCACCCCCCTGTTCAGCCAGGAGGGGCTGGACAGGCTCGCTATTTTCCTGCTGGATACCAGCGGGATCGGCCGGTTCCAGATCTCAGTCTGCCGCCTGAAGAGCAAGCTGCTCACCCGGGCGGGCCGGGAATTCATCAGCCTGGCCCGGGAAATTTACAGCGGCGTCAGCGCTGGTCAAATACCGCCTCAATTTCATTTCGAGTCGTCCCGATAAAGGAGAGCATGTCGTCGTCCAGGGGGTAGCGGATGACGCAGCCCGGGGTGAGGATCTGATGCCGTCCGCCCAGGAGCTTGAAGCACTGGAAGATCTGGTTCTGGATGGCGCCCCGGTTCTGCTGGGTGATGTCGGTCCGGCTCAGGCCGCCCATGAGGCACTTGCCGGTGAGGGCATAGGCCTCGTCCAGGGCGGGCAGGGATTCCCAGGCGTGCCAGTTGAAGACCTGGACAGGGGTAATCCTTGAGGATGTGGAACATGATGTGGTCTCCGTGGCAGTGGATGGTGTTCATCCAGCCCTTCCCGGCGGCCTCCAGCACCCGCAGGTCGTAGGGCTTGCCGTACTCCAGATACTGGCGGTCCGTACACTTGTCATAGGAGCTCATCTGGGAGGCCAGGAAGATCCCGTCGGCCCCCATGTCGATGGCCGCGGCCACCAGCTGGGCGGTGGTCTCGGTGATGACCTCCAGCGCCGCCTTGACATCGTCGCCATGGCCCTCCTCGATGTAGGAGATCAGCTTCCCGCCGCTGATCTTGTCTGCGATGGTGATGGGGGTGAAGGCGGTGAAGATGACGGGGACCTCCTCGCCCTTCAGCTTCTCCAGGACCAGCTGCAGATGGCGCAGCTCCCGGGCGTTGCTGCCCTGGGTGCAGGGGCAGACCGTCAGCTTCCGCCAATCGGCGGCGCAGGAGATGGGGGTGCTCACCACCTTGGCCACGCCGCCCTTGACGATCTCGGAGTAGTCCACGGTGCAGCCGAAGTCCTCGATGGCGTACATGCCGTTGTTCATGGTCTTGACGAAGTCGAAGTCATATTTTTGTAGAACTCATAGGTCTTCTGGGAGATGGCCTCCGGGTCCAGATCGGTGCCCGGCATGTGGGTCCAGAAGGAGTAGGGCATCTTGTCCGGCTTCTCGCCGCGGATGGCGGCCTGGATGCGTTCTTTTTTTTCATGAGATCACAGCTCCTTTTTTATGGCGCTCTCGTGCGCCTGCGTCAAGCTCCGGCCCGCCTCCAGCAGAGGCGGGCCGGTCAGGTTCAGCCTTTTTGATGATGATCTTGTCCCGGGGGAGTTGGTCAAAAACTCGAACCCGTCCTCGGTGATGAGCACTGTGTCGCTGTTGCGCACCGCGCCCAGCTCTGCGCTCATCAGGCCGGGCTCCACCGTGAGGATCATGCCGGGAGCCAGGGGGCCTTGTTGCCCTTGGTGACGGAGGGGAACTCGTGGGTGGACAGGCCCATCCCGTGGCCGCAGCGGCCGGGGAGGATGCTGCCGAAGCCGGCGTCCTCGTACTCCTTCATGGCGGCGAAGTACAGGTCCTCGAAGATGGCGCCGGGGCGGAGCATGCGGAAGATGTTGTCCCGGGCCCGGAGCATGGCGTCATAGGCCCGGGTGCGCTCCTCGTTCACATGGCCCACGATGACGGTGCGCTCGTTCTCCACGTTGTAGCCCGCGATCCGCGCCCAGCTCATGGGCATGGTCAGGTCGCCGGGCATGGGGACGTAGCCGGTGGGGCAGTCACAGCCGTAGTTGAGCCGCTCGTTGGACATGCACCAGACCACGAAGGTGTCGATGTCGGCGGTCTCCGAGTTGGAGAAGCCGGACACCTCGTACTGCTGATACTTCTCATGCCAGCGGTTGCGCATGGCGTACTGTCCCTCAGTGGCGGCCTGAGCCTCGCTGGCGCCGCCCTCCAGGGCCTCGATGGCCCGGGTGACACCCAGGTCCACCAGCTCGCCGGAGATGCGGCACATCTTGATCTCGTGGGGGTCCTTGATGAGCCGCAGGTCCACAGCGTCCTGGGCGATATCCACATAGCCCTTGACCTGGAGCTTCGTCTTCAGGCGGTCCAGGAAGTTCATGCTGGCGTAGTCGCCCTCCACGCCCACGGTGAGGGGCCGCCGCCCAGAAGCTCCCGCATGGCGTCCATGGCGTCCATGGCCACGGCCTGGGTGGCGCCCCACTTGCCGTAGCACAGGACCTTGTCCACCGCGCCCTCATTGACGGCGTGGTCGTGGCGGATGCAGTGGACCAGCAGAAAGGCGTCATCCCGGGTGAGGATGAAGTAGGGGACGTGGCTGATGAGGATGGGGTTGAAGTTGCTGAAGTAGAACACGTTCTCGGGGCGCATGAGGATGGTGACATCCACCCCTTTGCGGGCCATGACGTCCTGCATCTTCCGGATGCGCTCCTTGACATAGCCGCGCAGCTCCGGGCTGGAGCGCTTTTCGTCTAAAACATTCATAGATGACCTCCTGATAAGATTAAAATTGACATAAACGAAACAAAAATATTACATGGAGAAAAATGGACGGAGCTGTTGGGGCCCAGCGGCAGGCCGAAGAAGAACCAGACCAGCAGTTCCACTACCATGAACAGGAAGAACGCGATGACATAAGGCATCGTATGTTGGACATCAGGGTGCCGAAGCCGGCCTTCTTGTCATACTTCTGAGCCAGGGCCAGCAGCATGCCGAAGTAGGCGACAGGTGGGGCAGATTCATGGGGTTGGTGAAGGCGTCGCCGATGCGGTAGGCCATCTGGACCAGGGCGGGGGAGTAGCCCATCAGCATGAACATGGGCACGAACACGCTGGCCAGGATGGACCACTTGGTGGAGGCGGAGCCGATGAATAGGTTCAGGGCACCGCACATGATGACGAAAGATGACCAAGATCAGCCAGATGGGCAGCCCGGAGGCCTCCAGGGCACCGTTGGCGCCCTTGATGGCCAGGACAAGCCGCAGGTTGGACCAGTCAAAATATTTTAGGAACTGGGCGATGAAATAGAAAAGTGCAATATAAGTCGCCATATTGCCCCATAGCCGTGGTCATGGCTGCGGCTACGTCATCAAACTTTTTTGAAGCGGCCGGAGGCGTAGCCGAAGGCGATGCCGGGGATGGCGAACATCAGGGCGATGAGCACGGTCATTCCGCTCATCAGAGGCGCCTTAGAACTGAGCAGAGAGCCGGTTTCGTCCGCCAACACACCGGTGACGCACAGGACCACTGATCAGGGCGATATAGGCCAGGAAGAGCGATCAAAGCTGCCTTCAGCCCTTTGTTGTCCAGAGGGTGGGATCATCCGCCTGCTCTACATAATCTCCAGTATAGACGCCGAGGCATGGGGCTCCACGACCTTGACAGTGATCAAGGTGGAGAAGAAAGTCCAAGGAATACCACGGAGACCGCGGAGAAATACCAGTTCATGGAGGGACTTAGGGAAATCTCGGGGATCAAAAAAAGCATCTGCCGCTGCCTCGTGTGATCCCCATGTTGACCACATCCATAGATGTGATCATCAGGTTGGAGGCGAACGCGCGCCGGACACAGAGGCATAAGCTGCCAACATGCCGGCCATGGGGTTGCGGCCCATGGCCGCCCAGATCAGGGCACCCAAAGGAGGCATAACAACGAAAGCCCGCACCGCCGGTACAAATCTGCCATCACACACACAAAACAGAAAATCGCGATGACCTTTAGGTCGGAGCCCTTCGCCTTCGCCAGGCCGCGCAGAGCAACCTGGAAAAGGCCGGAGGCCTCGGCCACGCCGACGCCCAGCATACAGGTCAGGGTCAGACCCATGGCAGGAGGTGCCAGTGAAGTTGGTCACAAAAAGTAGTCAGCATACGGACAAATCCATCCTTGCTGAGCAGATTGACAACCTCTACCAGTTCACCTGTGACTGGGTTGACTGCGCTGACATGAAAAAAGGAACAGACTGCGGAGATTGCGATAACAGCAATACATAAGTAGATGAAGAGCAACATGGGATTTGGAATTTTATTTCCTAAGACCTCCACACCCCGTGCAAAATCGTTCCAGCACGCTGACCTTTTTCTTCTCTCCCATAAAACCTCAATGACCTCCCCCAATTTTCACTTTTTTGATGGCCTGTACCGGAACGTGGATCTGGCACAGGCAGCTTCTTCCTGCCACGGAAAACCGGCGCCAAAAAAGGGTGGTGGGCCCCACTTTTGCAGATTTTCCCTTCTGTTCATGACAAATGCCATTTTAACGGGACATAAAAACTAAGTCTAACAGAAAAATGAAAAAATCAACAAGCAATTGGTTGTGACATTGAGGAAGCCATAGGTTTTTCCCCCAGAGCGGCCCGGGGAGCTGCAAAAAATGTCTAAAACCGGCGGATAAATTTTGTATGCTTCTGCATCCCATGCTTGTGGTCAGGCTCTCAGCCGGGGCCGGGGCTGGAAAACATGAGGGAATATGCCTGGATAAGGCGGCCCGGGGGGTGAGATCTTGGATATTCCGCACAAAGATGGGGAGATGCACGGAAAGAGAGGAGTTGAAAAATTCCCCGCTTTATGCTCTAATAGAGCAAACTTTCAAAGGTAGGGGAAGCAGAATATGAAGTTTGCGATTTTGGGAGCGGGAAATACCGGAAAGGCGTACAGCGCATTTTTGTCCCACGGGGGGCATCAGGTCCTTCTCTATGACCGGAGCCAGGAGCGGCTGGCGCCCATCCAGGCCCGGGGATCTCCGCCACCGGCGTGGTGGAGGGGCGCTTCCCCTGTCCCGGTGACCACACAGCTGGAGGACTGCGGGGACAGCGACGTGATCCTGGTGTGCACGGTGGCGGCGGGACACCGCCCGCTGGCGGCGGGGCTGAGGGGCGTGCTGCGGCCGGGGCAGATCATCCTGGTGACCAACTGCTGCTGGGGCGCGGTGGAATTTGATATGGAGCTGGGAGCGGAGGCGGAGCGGAAGGGCTGCCCCATCGGGGAGACGGGGGGACAGCTGATCCTGTGCAGCTCCCCTCGCGCCGGACGCGGTCTATCTGAAGACCGTCAAAAGAGCATGGGACTGGCATGCGTCAGGCCGGGGGATACCGCCGGGGGTGCTGGAGCGGCTCGCCCCTGTATTCCCTCAGCTGTGCCCTGCGGCCAATGTGCTGGAGACCTCGCTGAACAACTCCAACCCCATCTCCCACGGGCCGCTGGCCCTGTTCAACATCACCCGGATGGAGAACAGGGGAGGACTTCCTGCTCTTCAGGACAGGAGTGACCCCCAGGGTGGCCCGCTTTATGGAGAAGATCGACAGGGAGCGGGTGGCGGTGGTCCGCGCCTGCGGCGTGTCCGCCCCCACAGAGCTGGAGATGCTCAATTCCTTCTGGCCGGAGCCCCAGGAGAGCCTGTACAATGTGCTGCACAACACGCCGGCCTATTCCGTCACCAAGGGCCCCAGGACCCTGGACCACCGGTATCTTACGGAGGACCTGCCCTATGGCCTGGTGCCCTATGTGCGCCTGGGCCGGAAGCTGGGGGTGGAGACCCCGTGCCTGGAGGCGCTGATCGGGATGTTCGGACTGTATATGGACCAGGATTATTTCCAGCAGGGGCCGGAGGTGGAACAGCTGGACCTGTCCCGGTACCGGTAAGACCAGCGGGGGCCGCACGGATGTGCGGCCCCGCTGCAGCTTGTCGAAAAACCCCCCCACGTGAAGCCTCGCAGAGTTCCGTCGCCTGCAGGCGACGGAATGAAATCTAAAATCCGTCATTTCCGAGGACATGAGCCTCGGAAATGACACTTCTCATGGCGGGTGGGGCGACTATTTCGAAAGAAATCGAGTCCCGCACGCCATGCAGCCTCTCGTCGCGAAAAAAAGGCACTTGTGCCTTTTTCGACAGTCTCCAACGGGGGCCGCACGGATGTGCGGCCCCCGTTGGCCCTTCCTTTCCCTGAGATCGATGGTAAAATAGCCCTGTGGAACGCCGGCGGGACTCCGGCGGAAAGGAGGCACGACTGATGCAGCATGAGATCACACAGGCCATCCCGCTGCTGGACGAGCAGGGGGGCTGACCCAGCCGGGGTGGGCCCGGAGGCTGCTGCCTGTGTACGACCGCTCCAGGGTGAGGGGCGGCCCTCTCCGTCTGAAGGAGAGGGACTGCTATCTGGTGATGAACCGCCAGTGCGCCCTGGCCCTCACCATTTCGGACAACCGCTACATGGGGATGGACTCCATCTCCCTGATCGACCTCTGGGAGGGATGGCAGGTGACCCGCAGCCCCATGCGGCTCATGCCTCTGGGCGGGACAGGGCTGCCCCAGAGCTCTCTCTCCGGGCAGCTGCGCCAGGGCCGGGCGGGGCTACGGCCTGCTGTTCCAGCATGAGGGAGAGGGGCGCACCCTCCACGCCCATATGGACCGCTTCCGGGACGGGCAGGCGCTGGACGCCCAGATCCTGCTCACCCAGGAGCCGGAGGAGTCCATCGTGATGTGCACGCCCTTTGAAAAGCCGGGGCAGTTCTATTTCAACCAGAAGATCAACTGCATGCGGGCCCAGGGAAAGGTCACTCTGGGGGACCGGGAGTATGTCTTTGACCCGGAGGACTCCTTCGCGGTGCTGGACTGGGGCAGAGGGGTGTGGACCTGCCGCGGCACCTGGTACTGGGGCTCCGCCTCCGGCATGGTGGACGGGGTCCCATTCGGCTTCAACATCGGATACGGCTTCGGGGACACCTCCGCCGCCACGGAGAACGCCCTGTTTTATGGCGGGAAACTCCACAAGCTCCCCCAGGTGACCTTCCATATCCCACGGAAGAACGGCCGGGAGCACTACCTGGCCCCCTGGACCTTCGACAGCGACGACCGGCGCTTTCGGATGAAGTTCCGCCCCATCCTGGACCGGGCGGCCTGCCCCAGTGCCGGCGTGGTGCGGTCCGGCCAGCACCAGGTGTTCGGCAGCTTCACCGGCACCGCGGTGCTGGACGACGGCACGGCGGTCCGGCTGAAGGAGCTTCTGGGCTGCGCGGAGAAGGTGGACGACCGCTGGTAGGCAAGATCCCGACAAATACGCCGCAAATTGAAACCAAAAGCCCGTCTCCTGTGTTTATAGGGGTGAAACGCGTTTCAGGGAAAGGATGTGACACCCATTCAGGAACAGGAGATGTGGCGGGCCCTGCGCCGGGGGACCCCCGGGGGCTGGAGGAGCTGATGAGCCGCTATACCCCCTATGTGGCCGCGGTGGCCGCCCGGGTGCTGCCCGGCCGGCCCCAGGACTGGGAGGAGCTGACAGCGGACGTGTTCCTGTCGGCCTGGGAGCACCGGAAGGCGCTGCGCCCGGAGCAGATCCGGGGCTGGCTGGGAAAGGTGGCCCGGAACCGGGCGCTGAACCGCCTGCGGGCCAGCCGGGAGGTCCTGGCGCTGGAGGAGGACGTGCTCTGTCTGGCGGAGGACGGCCCCCAGCGCCTGCTGGAGGAGCGGGAGCAGGCGGAGCTGGTCCGGCGGGCCCTGGGAGAGCTGGAGAGGCCGGACCGGGAGCTCTTCGTCCGGCACTACTACTACGGCCAGACGGTGGCCCGGGCGGCGGAGGAGATGGGGCTCAACCCGTCCACCGCCAAGACCCGGCTCCGCCGGGGCCGGGAGAAGCTGAAGGAACATTTGCGGAAAGCGGGGTTTTGTGTTGAAGAAGCTGAAGATCTCAAGCCTGATGAACGAGTATCAGGATCAGGAGAGTGAGCCTGTCCCCCAGCCGGGACTGGTGGATGGGGAGCGGGTGCGCCAGCGGGTGCTGGGACAGGTGGCCGGACGGAGAAGACGGAAGCTCCGCCGGGCCGTGATCGCGGCCGTGGCCGCGGCGGCCTGCCTGGGCCTGGTGGCCTGGACCTGGGGAGAGAGGATCTATCAGATGGCCTCCGGAGGCCAGGTGACCATCGGAGAGGGCTATGGGTCCGTCACCATGTCGGACGGGAAGGGAGAAGAGGGGGAGCCGCTGGTGGTCTCTCTGGAAGCGGGACGGCTGTGGTTCGTGGCCGGCGGCGAGCGGACCGATATCACCGATCTGGTGGACGAGGACACCCCCCTACGTCCACACCTACACCGACGGGGAGGGGGTGCTCCACTATTTCCTGGTGGGGGGCACCCCGGAGGACTACGGCTGGTTTGAAGGGCTGAAAGCCCCGGACGGCAGCGGCGGCGGCGCCGGTGTGCTGAGCAGCGTGGTGCCGGAGCCGGGAACCGTGGAGACGGCGGAGGAGCCCGGATGGTACACGGCGGGAACGGCGCAGGTCCAGGCCCTCTGGCGGGCCCAGCAGGGAAAATAAAATGGGAGAAGCGGGCGGCTGTCAGGCCGCCCGCGGCCTTTGTTCGGGGAGAAATACCGGCCCACGGGCCGTGTGCCGTGGCTTCGGGCCCTGTATGGTGCGCACCCCTCCCGGCCCCTGTGCAGGGGCGAGGCCCAGACCCGCCCGGCCTTCTGGGGCGATTGCCCTCCTCATCCGGCACAGCATATGCCGCCCTGCACAGGGGCTGAGGAGAGGCGCCGTTGTACGACCCGAACCGGCCGCCAGGGAGAGCGGTATGGGGGAGCACACCGGGCGGGCTGAGGGCACTCACCGCCCTTGCATTTTCTCCAAAATTCTGTTATCCTCCATGGAAAGACTGGGTACAGAGAGGGGGCGGAACAGGATGGAGCAGCTGCGGATCACAGACACTCCGGCGGGGCCCATCTCCTATCTGCTCACCCGAAAGCGGGTGAAAAACCTCAACCTCCGGGTGCGGAACGGTCAGGTGAGCCTGTCGATGCCGCTGGGCTGCCCGGCAGAGGAGGCGGACGCCATGGTCCGGGCCAAATGCCGGTGGATCATCCAGGCGCTGGAGCGGCAGTGGGCCCCGGGGCCGGAGCTGCCGCCGGAGCCCGCCCGGCGGGAGTGCCTGCGGCTGCTGGGGAGGCGCTGGATCGGGTCTATCCTCTGGTGCAGCCCCTTGGGGTGGCCTGGCCGGAGCTGAGGCTGCGCCGTATGAAGAGCCAGTGGGGCAACTGCCACTGGCGGCAGGGGCTACATCACCCTGAACACCGCCCTGGCCCGCTGCCCGGAGACCCTGCGGGACTATGTGGCCCTCCATGAGCTGGTCCACTTTGTCCACCCGGACCACGGGCCGGGCTTTTACGGGCTGATGGACCGGCTGATGCCGGACTGGCGGCAGCGGCGGAAGGAGCTGCGGCGCTATGGCGGGGCACTGGCGGGATGACGGCCCCCTCACCCCGGCGCGGCGGGGGGCTCTGGTTGTACGATCCCGTGCAAATAGGGCCCCGTAACAGTAACAGAGATAGTAATGGAAAAGAAACAGTTATCTCTGTAATAGGAACAGTCAGTGCGGCGCCGCGTGCGCTGGTGAGAGAAAGAGAGAGCGGTTTTTTAAGGGATGCGTCTCCGGACTCCCCCGTCCGGAGGTTTCTTTTCCTTTTGAATTTATTGAAAAACGATAAAAATATATTGACAATCGTGTTTTTAAGGTGGTAGGATATGGGCAATTACAAGGAGGGAGCCGCGCTCATGGAACACAACGTGGTCGTCCGCATGGCCAAGGTCCTGTATGGGATGGTGCTGGCGGTATTTGTCTTCAATCTGCTGGTCCTGCCTCTGGTGCCGGGCTATACCATGATGGCCTATGAGGGGATGGGGATGGGACACCCCAGCATCAGCTCCCTGATGGGGACCATGCGCTCCCTGCTGGGGGCTGGTGTGCCCGCATGGGAGATCCTGGTGGTGCGGCCCCTGGCCATGCTGGGAGGCGACTGGTCGGGGTACGGGCCGGAGGTGTGGTGGAGCGCGGCCTTTTTTCCTGGGCTGCGGCATCTGTACCGCCGTGCTCCTGTGGCAGGCCCGGTGCATCCTGTCCACGATCATCGTCCAGACTCCCTTTCAGCGGTCCAATGCTCGGTCCATGAAGCGGGCGGCGGCCAGCTGCTGGGGCATCGCCCTGCTGGCGGCAGTGCGGATGGCGGTGTGGTTCCTGCGGCTGAGGAGCGCAGCCCCGCTGTTCACCTTCACAGCCTTGTTCATTCCGGTGTCGCTGATGGCGGGCTTGCTTTTCCTGGTGATGTCTGCCCTGTTCCGCCAGGCGGCGGAGCTGAAAGAGGACCAGGACCTGACCATCTGAGGGGGCGGAGCATGAAGATCGTAGTCAACCTGGACGTGATGATGGCCAGGCGCAAGATGTCCCTGGGGGAGTTGGCCCAGCGGGTGGATATCACGATGGCGAACCTGTCCATTTTAAAGAACAACAAGGCGAGGGCCATCCGTTTTTCTACGCTGGAGGCCATCTGTGCTGCCCTGGACTGCCAGCCCGGGGATATTCTGGAATTCGTGCCGGAGGAGGGAGACCGATGAAGGCGCTGCCCATTCTGCTGGTCCTTCTGATGCTGTGGAGCGCCATCTGGAGGCCCGGCCCGGGGACTATGTGGCCCGGGAGCTGGAGCTGGAGCTCCCCACGGCCCAGACAACGGACACCTATGACGACCACGGCGGCTTCCACGCGGGACGGCCTGCTCCACACGGAGCTGACCTTCTCCCCGGAGGACGGGGCCCGGGTGGAGGAGGCGGTGTCCCACCATCCCTCGGGCAGGTGGAACCCCTTCCCCATGGACGACAAGATGGAGTCCTTCCTCTACCGGGGCGGGGCGGCGGAGCTGGCGGGCTGGACGGTGCCGGAGCACGGCTGGTGGTATCTGCTGGACCGGCAGGAGGACCGGGAGGGCAGCATGCTCCAGCGATCCTCATTCAACTACACCCTGGCGGTGTACGACAGCGCCGCCGCCACCCTGTCCTATCTGGAATTTGACACCTGAGGAGGGAGAGCAGGATGGAGCGGAGGGAAAAGAGGGCGCTGGCCTTTTCTGCTGGCCGCCTCGCTGCTCTGCCTAGCCCTGGTGGGCCTGGCCGCCGGGGACCCTCCGGCGGAACGGGCGGAGGCCCTCTTCCGGGCCGGGCGGGAGGAGTTCGACCGGGCGGCGGCGGAGCTGCTGGCGGGGAATGGGCCGGCGGAGCTGCCCCGAGGGCGTGACGGAGGTCACCCTCTACCCGGCGGGGGAGGGGCGGGTCCAGACCGTGGGTTCCTCTGCGGAGGCTGGGGGTGGGCCCCTCCACCAGCTATTGGGGGATCAGCCATGTGCCCTCAGACGTCCTGACAGGCTTCCGGGGCGGCGCTGTCGGGCTGGGAGCCCTGGGACGGCGGCTGGCTCTGGAGAGAGGCGGGGGGCGACAACCGCTGCTTTGTGCGCAGGCTGGAGCCCGGTGGTTCTGCTTTGAGATGCGGTTCTGACCGTCCCACAGGGGCGGCCCGGTGTGCGTTTTAAGGTAACATAAACTATAATATGGTAAACTCTGGAGGAAACACATGCCTGTGGTGATGCTGCTTTTTGATCCTGATGCCCCTGACCATGGCGGGGGAGCTGTGCATGCTGTGCCAGTGTCTGCTTCTGGGGGGCCGGGGCCGGGCGCGCCCGAAGGCTGGCCCTTCTGGCCGGGGCCGTCCTGCTCCTGCTGGCGGTCTGGCTGGGGGGCGGCGCCCTGCTGGAGACGGCGGGCCTGGGCTGGCGGCGGTGGGTGTCCGGCGGACTGGTGGCGGCAGCTGCCATCGCCGCGGCTGCGCTGGCCCTCCTCCTGCCCCGGGAGCTGCATACGCTGCTCCCGGGGGCAGAGAGCCTGGGCAGGATCTGCTCCTATCTGACTGTGCTGGTGCTGGCGGCCTGTCTTGGGCTGCTATCCATGCTGGGGCTGTGGAGGGATCGGGTCAGGGAGTGGGAGGGGCAGACCGTGGTGGCGGAGTACAGCGGCATTTTCCGGGAGACTGGATACCGTTATGTAAACTGGTTCGTCCACGGGGAGCAGGTCTATGTGTGGGAGGACTGAGACAGTGGAGCGGCGGCGGATGGTCCGGGCCCTGGCGGAGGGCGGCGGCGGTCCCTGACAGTCCGGTACGGGGGCGGCTTCCTGCTGGCGCTGGCCGGCCTGGGCTGGCGGTGCTGGGTCGAAACCTGATGGTGCTGGCACTGTGCGTCCTCCTCTTCCAGGGGATCTGGTATGGGCTCCAGGCCCTGGGGGAGCGCCCCGGGTCAGGGGCGCTGGCCAGGAGATCGTCCTGGGTCTGGCCGGCGGCGCGGCCCTGCTGACGCTGGCGCTCTTCCTTCTCCTGTTCGTCTTTTTCCTGCGGGATTATGACCGAGTCAGCGAGTGGGAGGACAGACTGTGGTGGCGGAGTACAGGGGGCATCGACCGGGGGGAGCCATCAGTGCCCCAGGGTCTGCCGATATATGAAAGCTGGCTCCTCCGGGGGGAGCTGGGGCCCGGGAGGTGACGGGGATGGACACTGTGAGCTGGCTCAGTTTTTTACCGCCTCCGGCCTGGGGGCGGCCCTGGGGTGCTGTCCCTGACGGCGCTGGGGGGCCTGCCTGTATCTGGAGAGCCCCAGGGCAGAGGCGGCTGGCCATCCTGGCCGCGGCGCTGGGCTGTG